>Ga0315296_10001879_pt1 | contig 18187 bp, 15 predicted proteins | sample YL17G14_18_MG_FD_203921 | JGI IMG/M metagenome (GOLD analysis project Ga0315296, IMG submission 203921) | Sediment microbial communities from Yellowstone Lake, YNP, Wyoming, USA - YL17G14_18 | ecosystem: Environmental > Aquatic > Freshwater > Lake > Sediment | place: USA: Wyoming | collected... | reverse complement strand
CCGCTGTCCGGTGCTTCCGGGTTCACCAGGTTGGGCTTGATGAGGACACAGTCACCAGGAGCAATAACCGGCTGACCGAGTTCATCGATTGCCTTAACGACCGCAGCGTAAAGATTCTTACCTACTTTAGTGAGCGAGACCTTCGCCATGACTTAGTAACTCATAGAACTCTTCAGGCTCTTTATCTATTGACAGTTTCTCCATAGGACACATTTCTTGCCCATCGTCTCTTTGAATATAGGGGACAACTTCAGCGAGATGATATTTAATCCTGTATTTTGCCAGCGTTTTGACCGCCAGTTGACTGCCCAATGGGCTATAGACCTCCCGACATTTAGCCTTGATAGAGAGTAAAGCCGCGGCGTTACCCATCAACTTATCGAACACGACCACTTGTTGATGGCAAGCAGCAAACCGGTCAATGTACTCAAGCAGGGGTAGCAGTCTCTCCTTGATTGAAGAAAAGATTAGGTGGTTGCCTTCATATACCCGTAAGGTATCGCCGCTCACCCGAAATTCGTCAAAAAGGCTCGTGTCCATTCAGAGAGGGCGGCTCCCCGAAATATTTAGCCTCAATTTTCTCACCAGCCAGATGCCCAGCGGTATCAAAGCCAGCTGGAGGATAACTCCTGGCCACCCCTGCTCAACCGTTGCCCAGACCGCGCCGAGAGGATTTGACTCCATGCCCAGCGGGCTGTAGATTTCTCCTACGCTAAGATATATGGCTAAAACTGCTAAGCAAAGGGCTAGGCGCCCGGCTATCATTGCCCCCAGTAGTGACCATACTACGGGCAGGTTGAGCTTTTCCCGCAGTAGACCGGCTACCAGGCCATAGGTTGAAAGCTCAACCACTATCTGCGGTAAGACGGTCAAAGCCGGCATTCCCGACACACCGTAACTGGCAAGAGGAGTAAGTACCCCGACAATCAAACCGGCACGCCAGCCGAAGACCAAGCCGGCTATCAACACAAAAATATGCATCGGTAGAAAGGTAGGACCAGCCAGGTGAAACTGGTGAAAGACCCAGGGTACCAGTACACTCAATGAGACAAAAACAAGCGTAAAGAGATAGCTCCGAATGTCAGTGTACGTCAGTATTATTGCCCGAGACCGGGACTCAGCAACTTCAGCCCTATTACTCATATTGCCCTCTTCTAACAATTATCCACTGTTGCCGTCATAATAGTTCTTCTGCTCTACTCTTGTCAATTCTCTGACAGCTTTGGGCGTCTATCTGAATAACCGAAAAAGACCGGGCAGGAGCAAACTCGATGCTGTTGACTGTCACTAATAAATATGGTAATTTCAGGAGGAAAAATCTATGGCACCGGCAAACAAACAGGAAAAGGAGTAGCTATGAGCAATAGTTCACCCCGACCGCTGAATCCACCATACCGGGTTCTCATGGGGCCTGGGCCCAGCAATATCCATCCCCGTGTTCAACAGGCTATGGCCGCACCCCTATTGGGACACCTGGACCCATATTTTACTAATGTAATGGATGATACCGTGACCCTTCTCCGTGCTCTTTTCCGTACCGAAAATAGGCTCACCTTCCCCATCTCCGGTACCGGGTCGGCAGGGATGGAAGCCGGCTTTTGTAACTTCCTGGAACCAGGAGATATTGCGGTTATCGGAGTGAACGGTCTTTTCGGGGAAAGGATGGTGGATAATGCCCAAAGATGTGGTGCCGAGGTGGTCCCGGTAACCTCAGAGTGGGGGCGAATCATCGACCCTGAAGCCATAGAAGAGGCACTGAAAAGCCAGAAGCGGGTGAAACTCCTCGCCCTAGTTCACGCCGAGACCTCTACCGGTGCCCTTCAGCCTCTCGCCGAGGCTTCCCGACTAGCCAAACAATATGAAGCCCTCTTTTTGGTGGACACCGTTACCTCTCTGGGGGGTCATGAGGTGGCCGTGGATGACTGGGGCATTGATATCTGCTATAGCGGTACACAGAAATGTATAAGCTGTCCACCAGGCCTGGCTCCTTTCACCGCTAATCCAAAAGCCCTGGCCACACTAGAGGCGCGCACCCGCAAGGTGCAGAGTTGGTATCTGGACCTTTCGCTACTCTCTAGCTACTGGGCCACGGGCCGGTTTTATCATCACACGGCGCCAATATGCATGGTTTATGCCCTATACGAAGCCCTGAGGATAATCACCGAGGAAGGCCTTGAAGCCCGTATCGAGCGCCACTTGAGGAATGGCTTGGCTCTCCACCACGGTCTTGAGGCTATGGGGCTAACACTGCATGCTCAGGAGGGTCACCGGCTGAATGTACTGACCACGGTACGTATCCCGCCAGGCATTGATGACCTGAAGATACGACAGGGTCTCCTCAATGAGTTCAGCATCGAGATTGGAGGAGGCTTGGGACCGCTAAAAGGAAAAATCTGGCGCATTGGCCTCATGGGGCATTCCTCCACCGAGGCAAATGTGTTACTTATCCTTTACGCTTTGGAAAAGCTGCTGGCTAAGGAAGGCTACCCGATAGAGCCGGGGGCAGGAACGACAGCCGCCAGCAAAGCACTGGAGGAGAAGTAAGAGGAGGTCTGAGCTAATTATGGAAACGAAGGCTAGAATACAGACAATAGTTTCTATCAACGAACTTGAGCGGAGATGGAAAGCAGTTCGTCAGGCAATGAAAGAAAGGAGGATAGACTTTCTTATACTTCATAATGCCTCCGCCCATTTTTGCGGGTACGTAAGGTGGTTTACCGATATGCCCGTCGGAGACGGATATCCGGCAACCGTGATTTTCCCCCGTGATGATGAGATGACAACAATATGGCACGGGCCTCGGCCTCCGGCTGAACCAAACCCACCGTCGTGGTCTTTACGTGGTGTTAAAAAACGCATCAGCGTACCCATCCTCCCTTCACTGGGATACAGCAGTATTTTCGACGCGGAAAAGGTAGTGGTAGAGCTAGCCCGATATAAAAACTGCCACATCGGTCTGGTGGGAATGGGATTTATATCGGCGGCACTTTACCAATATGTGACCGAGCACCTTGATACTGCCAGATTTGAAGATGCCACCGACCTCGTAGATATGATTAAAGCAATTAAAAGTGAGGAGGAAATCAAGCTTACCCGGGACACCTGTAAACTGCAGGATGACGTATTCAAATATGTTTTAACCCGCCTCCAGCTGGGGAGAACCGATAAAGAATTATACCGGGATGTGGTGAACAAGTGTCTGGAGTTGGGCAGTGAACAGATGAACATAATGGTGGGGTCGGCACCATCCGGCACGGCGGCGAGGACTTATCAAACACATCTACTCAGCAACCGCGTGATTGAAGACGGGGACCAATTCAGCATTTTGATTGAAACCGACGGGCCAGGCGGCTTATGGGGCGAACTGGGGCGAACTGTCTGCCTAGGCCGGGTCTCTCCAGAACTGAAGGAACAGTTCGAACTTGACCGGGAAGCTCAAAAAGTGACCCTGGAACTTCTTAAACCAGGGAATGACCCGGTGGCTATCTGGGATGCCAATAACGAATTTATGAGACGCATTGGGTACCCAGAAGAAATGAGACTCTATGCCCACGGTCAGGGATATGATATGGTGGAGAGGCCTTCGCTGAATCCCGGTGAAACCATGAGGCTTCAGGCGCGCATGAACATCGCGGTGCACCCAACGGTCAGCTCGGCCAAGGCTCTTGTTTCGTTATGCGAAAACTACATTATTTCGGAGACCGGTGAAGCGGAGTGCTTGCATAAAACCGCTCAAAAAATCTTTGTGCTCTAGAACCAAAAGGGGACACATCTGGTCTCTAATATCTTCTAATAGCCCTTCTTCTTGTCTACGATGTGAAGTAACTGCTTGCCGCTTAGATAGCGCCTCAGATTCTCACAGAACTGCTTGTTGGCCAATGCATCGTAGTCTTCCCGCCGGCCAGCAATATGGGGGGTGATTATTAGGTTGGCAAGAGCCCACAGTTTGCTGTCAGGGGGTAGCGGCTCGGTAGCGAAGACGTCCAAACCGGCTCCGGCAATCCAATTCTCACTGAGGGCGCTGATTAGTGCCTCCTCAGCCACGATACCACCTCGGGCGACGTTTATGAGATAAGCCGTTGGTTTCATGGCTCGAAGTTCCACTTCCCCAATCAATCCTCTGGTTTCAGGAGTAAGGGGCAGGGCAATCACCACGAAATCGCTCTGCGAAAGCAGCTCTCTTAGCTGCTCTGGAGGGAGTATTACGTCAGCGTATTTAGACCGCATGGTATGCTTAACCCTTACTACTACCGCCCTCATGCCAAAGGCTTTAGCCAGTCGGGCTACCTCCAGACCAATACTACCCAGTCCCAGAATTCCCACTGTTTTAGAGGAAAGGAGTGCCGGAACAAACGGCTGCCACTGCTTCTCCTGCTTCAGTTGAAAGCATAATTGCGCCTGTTTAGCAAACGTCAGCATCATCCAGAAAACTAACTCACTGGCCTGGGTGCCATGCATACCTAAGGTATTGGTCACTATCAGGGGGCTGGCCACAATTTCAGCATCCAGAATATGGTTCACCCCAGCTAACTTGGCTTGAATCCATTTCAACCTGGGGGCGCGAGCCAGGACATTCTGGGGAAGACTAAATCCATAAATCACCTCAGCGTCAGCTAGGAGGGCATCAAACTGCTCTTTGGCGGTAAAATCCCCGTTTTGCTCGGCATGGGCTAAATCCGTAACATCCCATAGTTTGACCTTGGGGCTAACGGCGGTAATTTGCCGCATGCAGTCTTCACTTAATGGCCTACTACCAACTCTAGGCATTGAATTGATAACAAGCACATTGACCGATTCTGCAGGCATGTATCCCCCCTTTCATCATAACTTAACCGATAGCGTGAATAGGTTCAAGAACTGGGATGACGAAACCCAGTCCGAGCCTCTCCAGAGCTTCTCGGGGAGGCAAACCTTCATCGGTCAGCTTCAGTATGTTCACATAGTGCCTCTTCTTCTCACTCTCGAACTTATCCCTATCCCACACCCAGGTGGTGCCGTACTTATCAGTAATCGGCTCGTCAAAGGCTCGTGGCGGCAAACGGTCATCCCTTGACGGATGATAGCCTTCCCTCAGGCTAACGCACCGATTGAAATAGTAGTTCCGAAGGCTTATGTCCCTGATATCAGCAACGGTCAGGTCCCAACCACAAACAGGATTCAAAAATATTCGAACCACTTCCTCAGGTGGGCCCCATATTCCGTAAAATGGGAAGGAAGCAAAGACACAAAAGGTTGCTGATTCACCCAAAGATGCCGAAATACCAGTACCCATCCTGGCCCCGTTATGGCTAGTGGCGAAGGCCAGTCCCCCTACCTGGTCGCCCATGTATGGGGGGCTTTGATTGCGTATATCATAGGTCGGGCAGGCACATCCGTGAACCTCCATGGCCAGATACTCCGCCTCCTTGCCGAAGATAGAATAAGCACGGCGAAATCCTTCAGCAAGAGCCGCCGGTGCCCGGTCTTCCTTGTAGGCTATCTTCCGCAAAAGTTCACAGGTAGCCTCGACGCTACCCCACCGCAGGTCAATTCCGCCAAGGTCCTTTTTGGTGATGATGCCGTGCTCGTAGAGGTCCATAGCCCAAGCTACAATTCCTCCCAGCTCTTCACCATCCATACCGAGCTCATCAATCAGGGCCGATATCTCCGTCATTTCTTCATAACCCAGCATAATATTGGCGTTGAAACCTCCGGTATTGTCGTGTCTAAGCTCCCCAGCAAAAATTCCCCGGGGACTGTTCTTAAAGAAAGGAACTTTGCAAGCAGCGGCACACCCGGGACAGCCAACAGTCCAGATATGGTATTTTATCTCGTGGGCATGCGGGTCGCTCTGCTCCACTACCTCGTGATAGCCGAGGTGACTGTTCTTGATTCCTTCGGCAGCATACCGAAGCAAGCCCGGCATTGACGTCGACACTCCAAAACGACTGAAGTTGAGCTTGGCTGACATCGTTATCGGGCTAGTAGCATAGGTCCTGAATAGCTCCCAGACTTTCCCATGGTCAGCATAGAGCGGGCCCTTAGTTCCACGCACGGCAATTGCTTTGAGGTTCTTGGCGCCCATCACCGCGCCGCAGCCCCACTTGGAGGCACTGTGAATAAACTCGGTGGTGGCGTTGGCATATCTCACCATGTTCTCACCAGCGGGCCCGATGCAGAGAACACTAAATAACTCGCCGGTCTCCTGATTCAGACGGTCTCTCAGTGTCACCTCGGTTTTTTGTTTCCATTTACCCCACAGGTCTGAGGCATCCCGTATCTCCACCCGGTCATCGTAGACGTAAAGGTAGACCGGTTTACTGGCTTTACCCCGGACCAGGATACCAGCATTGTACTGTGCTCTCATTATCTCATCGCCCAGGTCGCCAGAAACAGCACTCCGGCCCGCCCAGCCGGTCAGGGGAGAGATAAAGCTTAAAATGGTCTTCGTTCCAATAAGGCCGGTTAATGGTCCTACGCCAACGTGAAGGATGTTGTCACTACTGAGAGGGTCGGCTCCTAGCGGTACCAGGTCCCAAATCAACTTATTAGCTAATCCTCTGCCGCCCAGATACTTTCGGACGTCTTCCGTGACGTCTATGACGCGGTGCGTCTCCCGTGTTAAATCTACTTCCAGCAGGTTGAACTTTATTTCAGTCATCTTGTGACCTCCATCCTGGTTGCCACATAATATCTTGAGGTAGAGGATACAACCTCTTAGCAATTAGTTCCGCCTTTTTATCGGCATGCTTGCGCATAAGGTCCCTTATCGGATACCACCCCCTGGCTTCAAAGTCCTTGAAATAGAGGGCTCCCGTGGGGCATACATTAACGCACTGTGGCTTTCGCTGGCCATTATTCTCAGTATCACACAAGTCACAGACGAAAGGCTTTGGGGAAAGTTGCGGATGACTTCGTATCGCTTTTGCCGAGCATGCCTCACGACATAACAGACAGCTCTGCCCCAGACACCTTTCCTGGTCAAGCACCATATGAAGTAAATTACTATCATAATAGACTGCTGGTGGGTCTAATGGGCAGGCCTTTTCACACTGTCTCTCCTCGTCTTGACACTGACTGCATGTTACCTGAATCCCTTTAGATATGGGCAGACTGTACTTACGCACCTGTATTCGGGCAAGGTCTTTATTGATCACCCCAAAATGCTTCATGGAGCAAGCCATCTGGCAAATACCACAGCCCACACATTTCATTTCATCGCACTCAATGCAAGCCACCGCTCTCGGATTGGGATAATTCTCCTTCCCCCACCCTTTGCTCTCCGGTTTATTCTCTCCTGTCATACTTGTACACCTCCCAATAATTATTTAGCCATAAACATTAATATTGGATTAGGAAATAATCACAACCCTTTCCATTTTTGATTAATTGTACACCTTCGCTAGCAATTATAGCATACTAAGTCAAAATCAGAATCTACAACCAAAAGTAATAAATGATGGAATCCTGATGGAAATTAATGAAGTTCTTCTTTACTGCCCCACAAAAACACCGAGCATATTAGTGTCGTGGCGACGGCAACGATACTGGCAATGGTAAAGCTGGATTGGAAGCCAAGGCTATCAATAAGGCGACCCATTAAAGGAGCAAACACAGCGCCAGTTTCCATCTGAACGAAGTAGTATATGCCATATATCGTCGAACGGTTACGTGCTGTCGTCTGACGGATGATATAAGCCTCGGCTACTGGCATACGGAGATAGACACTTACACCGACAAGAAGTAGCAGGGCATAGACCCCTAGCCCAAAGGGGACCACGTTCCACACGTAGACAAAAATACCACCCATGAGGGCGGTTACCAGTATTATCGGTATCCTCCCAATACGGTCGGAAAGGTAGCCGCCCAGAGGGCTTGCCCATAACCCGGCGGATGATGAAATAGCCATAAGGGAAGCTGCTGTCGGCAGACTGACACCGAAGTGGTCAACCATATATAGTGGTATAAATGGCGATATGGAGTTAGCCGCACCCCCAGCGAACACGGTTAGAATCATGAACACCACTAAGTTGCGCCTACGGCTGCGACCGTGTGATGCCTCACCACGGTTGTCGGGCACCACCCCCTGCACCTCGCTGGTGCTTGCCCGCCGCCCCAAGAGTAAGAAAAATATGATTCCTAATGCCACAGCGGGGATGGCTAACACGATAAAAACACTGCGCCACCCCCAGGTGGCGGCGATAGCAGCGGCAACAAGTGGTGCCAAGAAGAAGCTGGCGCTGCCACCAATCCCATGAAGCCCCAACGCTCGCCCCTGCTTATCCGGCTCGACCGATGCTGAAATTAGCGATGCTGCGGCCGGGTGGTAACCACCAGCAACCACACCCATCAGCACCAGAAGGATAATCATCATAATATAGGTATGTGAAAGCCCAACCAGGAATCCAACCACAGCTACGCCACAAATACCTATAGTAATTAATATACGTCGGCCAATACGGTCAGCCAGCCACCCCGCTGGCAATTGGCCAATCCCATTTGATAGAGTGAAGGATGAGCTCACCAGCGCCGATTGGGTATAGTCCAGCTTAAAGTCATTGCGGATAAATGGTAACAGCGGTCCTGGTAGTGCGGTCAGCAGGTGATGAGCAAAGTGTGCCACTACAAAGAGAGGAAGCAATCCGGTAAAAAACGAGCGGCGTCCCTGTTCTTTAATACCAACTATCCTTTCAAGGCCATGTTACGAACTTCAAGATAGGTGCCACAGGGCAATATTCAGGCAATTATACCACGGAACTAGACTATCGACAAAACTATGATGTTTCACCAGCCCTGCTTCTGCCTACTTGAAAAAGTTTCAGTAAATAAAAGAGTAGACCCTAGGCAAAAGATGTGATATAGTCCTTAAAACAACCAGGAAACTTGAGCAAAATTACTAAATAATAGAGGAGGCACTAAATGGCGAACAAGCCTCAGCAGTTAAGTGAGGTGCGCAAATTTGGAAACGAACGGATTGAAATGGCCTTCCGAAAAACTGTCCCGATAGATGACCCCAAAAGTGGCTACCCGGGGTTTGCGCCGGGCGTGACCGTTGCGGACAGTATTCTTATTGAGCGCGACGTTGCCGTGCCCATGCGCGACGGCATCATCATCTATACCGACATTTACCGTCCCGAGGGCGCGACCAACGTGCCGGCCATTGTGGCCTGGAGCCCCTATGGGAAGCGTGCGGGCTATCTGGGAAACCCGGTGCCTGGTGTGCCCGCCGGCGCGACCTCCCCTATGGCGAAGTTCGAAGGCCCCGACCCGGCCTACTGGTGCCGGTATGGGTATGCAGTAATCAACCCCGACATACGCGGCTCCTTTAAGTCGGAGGGCGACCTCACCTCATTTTGCTCGGCTGAAGGCAGGGATTGCTGTGATTTTATCGAGTGGGTAGCCGCCCAGAAATGGTGCAGCAGCAAGGTAGCAATGTCAGGCAACTCATGGCTGGGCATCGCACAATGGTTTGCCGCCGCGGAAAAGCCACCGCACCTCACTGCCATTGCCCCCTGGGAGGGATTTGATGACTTCTACCGCGACAGCCTCTTCCCCGGCGGCATCCCGGAGGTCGGCTTTGTCGGCAGGGGCATACTAAGGCAATGTGGGTCCGGACGGATTGAGGATGTCCCCGCCATGATGCATAAATACCCGCTTATGAACGCTTTCTGGGAGGACAAGAGCGCTCGCGTGGAAAATATCGAAATCCCCACCTACGTTGTTGCCAGCTGGACCTCTATACACTCACACGGAACCTTCGACGGTTACCGGCGGATGCCCTCGCCGAACAAGTGGCTCCGCGTCCATAACACGATGGAGTGGCCGGACTACTATACCCCTGAGAACCTCGAAGACCTACGGCGTTTCTTCGACCGCTACCTGAAGGGTATCAGGAACGGCTGGGAGTTCACCCCCAGGGTACGCCTCTCGGTGTTAGACGCCGGCGGCGGCGACCAGGTTAACCGCCCCGAGAAAGAGTTCCCTCTGGCTCGGACCCAGTACCAGAATCTCTATCTTGACGCGAGCACGGGTAAAATCTCACCCAAGCCAGTGGTGCGGGAATCTCTGACCCGCTACAAGTCTGACGACGGCAAAGGACAGGCGACTTTCAGCATAAAGTTTGACGAAGACACCGAACTAATCGGTTATATGAAGCTGCATCTGTGGGTCGAGGCCGATGGCGCCGACGATATGGACCTGTTCGTATATATCCAGAAGCTCGACAAACAAGGCAACTTCCTCCCGGCTCTGGTGATGGGTCGAGCTTTTACCGGCTTCCCCGGCTGGCTCAGAGTCTCGCACCGTGAACTCGACGAGGCGCGGTCTACTCCCGCTGAGCCGTTTCTTACCCACCGCCGGGAACAGCTCCTCAGCCCTAAAGAGATTGTTCCCGTCGAAATCGGGATTGGTCCCATAAGCATGCTCTGGCATGCGGGGCAGCAACTGCGTGTCGTCGTGCAAGGTTATGCCTCCTCGTGGATGGATACGCTATCCTCAGGGGTACCCGTACTCAAATATGAGTTGCGCAATCGGGGCGACCATATCATCCATACGGGCGGTAAGTTCGACTCGCACCTTCTCGTGCCGAAAATCCCCCGCTGATGGAGCGAGGAAGTGACCAAGTAAGGCCGGTAGTTGCCCAAACTCTGCTGGAGCGGGAGACGGGACTCGAACCCGCGACAACCTGCTTGGAAGGCAGGGACTCTACCACCTGAGTTACTCCCGCTCAGTTACGTCTATTCTAGCCTGAAAAACTGGTTTTGTAAAGAAAAGGTTTTTCCACTTTACCCTACCCTTGACAGAATAGTTTGGCTGATGTAATATAGGCAAACAGTTGCCTATTGCCTAGTAAGGACATTATGGTCGGCTTTGAAACACAAGAGGTTGAGAGAAAAGAACTCTCTATCTTGAAAATCCTTAGTGACTCCAGAGAACCAGTCGGAGCCAGGGTTATTGCCCGTCATTTGAAAGACCTGGGGGTGGAACTGGGGGAAAGAGCCGTGCGTTACCACCTCAAGCTGATGGATGAGCGCGGGTTAACTCAGACTATAGGCCGAGATGGGAGACTAATCACCAAGGCCGGGATTGATGAGCTGAGGAGTGCTCTAGTCAGGGATAAGGTTGGCTTTGCTATCTCACGGATTGAGCTGCTTGCCTTCCGCACCGTTTTTAATAGTGAGAAACGAACCGGCTGGATTCCAGTAAATGTTTCTCTCTTCTCCAAAGAGAATTTCAGCCGGGCGCTGCAAGCCATGAAGCCAGCCTTTGCCGCTGGCCTTTGCGTCAGTGACCTGGTGGCAGTAGCCAGAGAAGGTGAGTACCTGGGAGAGGTATCTGTCCCTGATGGCAAAATAGGATTAGCCACCGTCTGTAGTATTGTGATAAATGGTAGCCTACTCAAGGCTGGGGTTCCAATAGACTCCAGATTCGGTGGCATTCTCCAGGTTAAAAATCACCAGCCGCTTCGGTTTGTCGAGCTAATTCATTATGCTGGCTCATCGCTAGACCCTTCCGAGGTATTCATCAGAGCCAGAATGACCTCAGTCAGAGAGGCGATAGCCAGTGGCAATGGCAAAATACTGGCTAACTTCCGTGAGATATCCGCCCTGTGCCGCCCGATAGCTGAGGAGGTAATAGCCAAACTGAAGGAGGCAGGCTTAGGCGGACTGCTCTTGATGGGGAATACCAGCGAAGCGGTGTGCGAAATCCCAGTGGAGCTTAATAAAATTGGGGTGATTCTTCTTGGGGGGTTGAATCCGGTGGCTGCCGCTGAGGAAGCGGGCATAGAAGCCGAAAATCGCGCTATGAGCACTGTTATGGAGTACCAGAAACTAATCAAATTCAGGGAGCTATAAATGAAAATAGTAAAAATTATACCCTGCCTGGATGTTAAGGATGGGAGAGTGGTCAAGGGAGTAAACTTTGTCAACCTCCGGGATGCCCGTGATCCGGTGGAAGCAGCCCAAGCCTACTGCCGGGAGGGGGCTGATGAGCTTGTCTTTCTTGATATCTTCGCTACCGTAGAGAATAGAAAGACAAGATTGGAATGGGTCAAAAAGGTCTGCGATGTGGTTACTATCCCCTTCGCCGTCGGTGGCGGTATTGGCAGCATTGAGGATATGGAGGCACTAATCAATCTTGGTGTGGACAAGGTCTCAATAAATACTGCCGCCGTCAAAAATCCAGAACTAATTAAGCAAGCCGCCAAAAAATTTGGTAAGAAGAGGCTGGTTGTTGCCATTGATGGCCGGAAGAATCCATCAGGCAGCAAGCTTCCCCGACTTGAGGTCGTGGTCAAAAGCGGCACCGAGTCCACCAGGATGGACATTGTTGACTGGGCAAAGCGGGTGGAAAAGCTAGGTGCCGGAGAGATATTGCTCACCAGCAAGGATGCCGACGGAACAAAGGAAGGCTATGACCTTGAGATGACACGGGCGGTTGCCGAGGCAGTATCCATACCGGTTACCGCCTCTGGCGGGGCAGGGAAACTTGAGCACCTTTATCAGGCGGTAACAGTAGGTAAGGCGGCAGCAGTTTTAGCCGCTTCTGTCTTCCACTTTGGTGAAATATCCATACCTGAAGCCAAAAGATACCTTAAGGAAAGAGGAATACCAGTTAAAATATAAGGAGGTAAAGATGTCTTTCAGTAAACCAAATGCCAGTGCGGCGACAAAAACTAAAAACAGGGTTCAACCCGCACCCCTCTCTGGGCTTTGTGTTACCTGCCTTGACGGGTGTCTTGGACTGTGTGAAGTGGGTAAATCTGCCCTCAGGGGAAGGGAGATGCTCTACCCACAACCCTTCGGGAAAGTAACGGCGGGAGCGGAAAAGGATTACCCTATAGATTATTCCCATTTCAATATCCAGGGCACCTGTGTTGGGGCTAAGGGTATAGAAGCCGACCCGGATAAGGCGCTCTTCCAGAAGGTTGATGCTACTACAGAGGTGGGGGCAGATAGTAAAATAAAGATGAAAGTCCCCTTCTTCACCGGTGCTCTGGGGTCAACAGAAATTGCCCGGGTCAACTGGGAGGGAGCCGCCATAGGTGCCGCCATCTGTGGAACCATCTTAGTCTGTGGTGAGAATGTTTGTGGAATGGACCCCAGCGCTGAGATAAAGAATGGGAAAATTGTTAAATCTCCAGAATTAGCCAGAAGAGTCAAAATCTTTAAGGATTGGTATGAGGGCTATGGCCTACTCATGGTCCAGGCCAATGTAGAAGACACTCGCCTCGGCGTCCCGGAATACGCCGTTGATAAACTTGGGGTTGAAGGCGTAGAGATTAAATGGGGGCAGGGGGCGAAGGATATCGGTGGGGAAGTAAAGCTCCCCTCAATAGAGAGAGCAAAACAGCTGAAGAACCGGGGTTACATCGTGATTCCTGACCCTGATGATGCGGTAATCCAGGGCGCTTTCAAGGCTGGAGGGATAGCCGAATTTGAACGCCATTCCCGTCTGGGTATGGTAGATGAGGAATCCTTTATTAATGAAGTAGCGAGATTTCGCAATATGGGTGCCAAGTATGTCACCCTGAAGACAGGAGCATATAGACCGATTGACCTGGCACGGGCAGTAAAATACGCCTCTGAAGCCAAAATAGACCTGCTTACCGTTGATGGTGCTGGGGGTGGGACCGGAATGAGCCCGTGGCGGATGATGAATGAATGGGGGATACCGACAGTTTATATCGAATGTCTCCTCTATGAATACCTCTCTAAGCTAAAGAAGAAGGGTGCCTTTATTCCTGATTGTGCTATCGCCGGGGGCTTTGCTCTTGAAGACCAGATATTCAAGGCTATTGCCTTAGGGGCTCCCTATGTAAAAGCGGTGTGCCTGGGTCGAGCTACTCTCACTGCGGCTACGGTGGGCAAGGCTAATGCGGAAAAGCTCACGAAGGAGTATGGCGAGGGTAAACAGTATGAGGAAGCTCTGATGCAAACCTTCGCCAGCGTTGCCGAGCTGAAAAATAAATACGGGAAAGACTTTACCAAAATCCCACCGTCGGCTATCGGTATGTATAACTATTATGTTCGACTGACCGCTGGCTTACAGCAGCTTATGGCTGGGGCGAGGAAATTTCGTCTAGACTTAATTGAAAGAAGTGACCTTATGTCCCTCACCAGAGAGGCAGCGGAAATCTCGGGTATCCCCTATGTTATGGATGTCGATAGAGAGGAAGTAAACAGAATTTTGAGCTAGCTACAAAATCAGCATGGCATCAGTGATGTTGTCATTATAACACGAAACTAGCCAGATAACGCTGGCTAGTTTCATTTTGGCAACCACAATTGCTTCTCTCCCTTCTAGTGTCTAGCCATGTATCAAGTCTCCTTCAGCGGCTGTTGGGCTAAGGTCAATCGTGCTAAACAACACAGAGATGCCCTTGAGGGGTATATCAGTGAGACTTTCTCTGTCAAATCCAATCTCCCAACTCTCGGAGCCAAGTTTGACACAGAGAGCGGCGAGCACATTGTGTACATCAACCGTATCACTGACCTGGGGCCTTTTTTTGACAATGTTGCTGTCTTTGTTGGCGACGTTGTTCACAATCTCCGCTGTGCCCTCGACCATCTGGCGTTTCAACTTGCTCTCTACCATCGAGACGGTAGTCTTACTCCACAGCAGGAGAGGGCTGTGCAGTTCCCCATCTCTGATAGCGAAGAGAAATTCCGCAAGAAGCGTGACCGTTACCTTGGGTATATAGCCCCTGAACACAGAACAATCATCGAGGGGTTACAACCGTATCATGGATTGGCAGGGCGTCCAGATAGTTGGAGTGGCCCTTACATCCACCAATTGGCCTTGTTGCGTAACCTTTCCGATACGGACAAACACCGTATGCTTACCCCAATTCTTGCTGTCCCTTGGAGCAGCGAATTCTTTAGCCCCGCTGGGGATGACAACTTGAGCATGATTATCAATCAAGGCCTCAATCAACATGTCAAATCCTTGATGTCTGGACAACCACTGCATTTGGGAGGTGACCACTTGAAAGTCGGCACAATAATCCTGCGTGCCACCATTCCTGAGCGCATCCTTGAGCACGAGGTGGATATGGCAGGCTACGTGACCTCTATGATACATCTCGCCGATGGCAGACCCCTTGTCCCAACACTCGACCGCTTGGCTGACTTCGTCGTGTATGTGCTTCGCCAGTTCGAGCCATTGTTTTAGATTTTCTTGTTATTCAAGTCTCATTTTCTTTTGCATCTCTTATACACTCAAATGTCATTCCGCCTGATGGATTGGCGAGACTTGAAGAGCGCATCTTTCGCGACGGCTCCAATCTTATCATCATAGCTATCATTATTCATTCATCTAGCTAAAACCGCTAAGGACGTCAAACCCCTTTTCAGGCAACGGTGCAAAGCCCCCCCTAGCGTATTCTGAAAACCTGTCAACTACTTTCCAAGCATGGGTCATTATTTCCACTTGTTTTGAACCAGACATGGTAGGGAAATCTCCGTGACGCTGAGCGCGTGCAAGCGTTTCCATCGGAAGAATCCAGGAACGATCTACCCGCAGTGCACTACGTAACCGCTCCCACGACGGACCAGTCTCGTCACCATCTTCTACCTTGTAAAAGAATTGTCGCAGACACTCTACAGCACGGAAGCAAAAGAAGGCAGTGCTTAATGGAGACCTGATGGCTTCCCGCAGGTCTGCTAGAGCCTGGCGCAGCTCTCCGCACTTCCCCAGCAAACTCCAAAGTCCCTCAAAGCTGACTGGACGTTCAGACTTAGACTTCTGAAGTTCATCTATTTCAACGCCAAAGACTGACTGGCCACCATCTGGGGTAATCACAGAGGTGATCTCGATGTCATAGCCTCTGCCCTCTATATACCCATAGGCATCTACCGCAGTTCGCACAATTTGCTCAACAAAGTTGCGTAGGGTTGGCACATTTACGACCGTCTCAGTGGTCTTAATGACAGCCGAGACTTGAGCAAGGTTTATTGAAATCATTATGTCTAATCGCCCTAGGCCTATAACTTCGCGTCCTAACAGGGGAGGAATAGAAATAGTTACGTAAGTTCGTTCAGGCATTACCCTGCCGATAAAAACATAAGTAAGCATAATTCCTCCTTTGCATTCCATTCTAGGCACTCTAATTTGTAATTACAAATGACATGCAAACCTCCGAATAATATTGTACGATGCGTCAGATTGTTACTGCGGTGCACCCCTATGGTTGGACAGGTAGGGTTGGGAGAGTCTGGCGGAGTGACTCCTTACTTACTTCGATGTTAAGTAGCTCCTAGAAGTCATTCGGTGGTAGGTAGTTTGGTGCTGAATGAGCCTTGTTTGTGCCCCGCTAGGGGCTGGAGCCAGCAGACGTCCCCGCCGAGTCCGATGCAATCGCTTGGCTCAGCCGGTAGTTGCGGACGGTCGGAGAAACCAGAAAGACAAAAACAGCTATGCCTGCGGCGATGCTAGCGAGGATAATGGTAATCATCTTTGGTCCCCCGAGCAGGTCGGAGCCGACCCCGGCCAATAAACCGCCCAGGGGCGATACCGCCATGCTCAAGTTAACGATGCTGGTCACTTGTCCCCGTATGTTATTCGGTATGGAGAGTTGAAGCAAGGTCTGGTTGGTCGCTAGGAAAATTATTTCAAAGAACCCCGCAAGCGCCAGAAGCAATAAAGCTACCAGTAGCATTGAGCTGAAGGCAAAAGCTATCAGCGACAGGCTAAGCAGAAAAAGGGAAGCAAGCTGCAGGAGTCCCCGGTGCTCCACCCGCCCCAGAGAGGCGGTGACGACCCCGCCGACAATACCGCCTACGCCCACGGACGCCATCAGGAATCCCAATACCCTACCTGATTCATCTCCAAAGACCTCCACGGCGTAGATTGGAGGCAGGATGCTAAATATCGGAATGGTGAGGAGCGGCATGATAACCCCCATTAACATAAACGTCCGGGTGACACGCTCCTTCGCCACGTAATGTATGCCCTCTTGAATGTTTTGAAACGGGGAGCTCCGAACTACGTCCGATTTCCGTGCCGGAAATTTAATCTGTATAATGGTGATGGCGATGAGGGCATAGGCGCCGGCCTGGACGAGAAAGTTACCTCCAGGGCCAAACCAGAGGATAAAAAAGCCCCCTAGCGCGGGACCAGACACACGCATTAGGCTCCATCCTGTTTGGATAAGTGCCACGGCATTGGGAGCAAGAGAACGGGGCACCAGGTCAAAGATAAGAACCTGCCGGAGGGTCACGTCAACGGTTTGTACCATGCCGCCCAGGAAGGCGAAGACGAAGAGGTACGAGATATTAGAGTGGCCGAAAAGTAGCGCGAGCCCAAGCACCAAGGTAATAGTAAACAACCAACCGTTCTCTATCAGTATAAGCATGCGGCGGTTGAGGCGGTCTACCAAGACCCCGGCCGCCGGTATCATGCCCAGCGATGCTACCGACCGAACCATGTTGATAGACCCCAGCATTGTGCCTGAGCCCGTCAGGTCATAGACAAGCCAGCTTAATGTTATCTGCTGAATCCACTGGGCGGCATTCGAGAGGACGGTTCCTACCAACAGCAGGCGGAAGTTCGGGATGCGCAGTGACGCAAAGGTGCCAATTTTCTCCATGGAGGCAGAAGACACGCCAGCCGCATCAGAGATGGCGCGCTTTTTCCCAGCGTCGGAATCGGAGCCTGACACTTTAGGCATAGTTTTCCTCACTCATATTAACTAACGTTACCATACACTCGGGCGAATCTGCCCTGAAACGGGCCTTGCGGTCAGCACACTTCTCTAATCTCTAGCCTACCCTCTCCAGATTCGCTGGCTAGAGGGTCACTTCTTAAGAGGGTCTTTTTCAATTTCCGAGTTTGCTCATTGAGCGTCTTCAAAGGTGCTTGGCGAGCCGTCTTAAGTTCGCTGGCGTATATATCGTCATTAAGTTTCTCCCGGAACTATATGGGAAATCTGCCCTATTACGCCGGTCATTTTGTAATTATAATCCCATTCTACAATAATTAGAAGTTGTAGCACATAGGGATGAAAACATGGCAGGTAACATAAAGCCAGAACGTTCAGCCGACTGGCACAATGCCTTCATTTTGAATCCTTGACTTTTTCAGCATTCTCTTCATAAAATACCAAGTGCAAAACAAACTAAGGGGGGTAAAATGAAAATAGACGTCTTTTGCCATATCCAGCCAGTAAAATATATGGAGGCTCTTCAAAAAGAAACTGGCTCGTCGG
>Ga0315296_10001878_pt1 | contig 18193 bp, 23 predicted proteins | sample YL17G14_18_MG_FD_203921 | JGI IMG/M metagenome (GOLD analysis project Ga0315296, IMG submission 203921) | Sediment microbial communities from Yellowstone Lake, YNP, Wyoming, USA - YL17G14_18 | ecosystem: Environmental > Aquatic > Freshwater > Lake > Sediment | place: USA: Wyoming | collected... | reverse complement strand
AGCTGGGACGATAGTCTCGTCTCCGATGTGCTCTAACATGCAAACTGCATGCACCCTTAGAAGCAGTGGAAGGCCTTTCGACGATCCCAACAGGGAGATGAAGTGCGACAGATCTTTTCTTTCGAACGCTTCCTCTAATTTTGCAAGAGTCGCGTAGTCACTTTCACGCATTCGCAGATCGCCCATGCTTCACACCTTCAAGCCGGCGTTTCGTCACTGAATGACCTCAAATAAACGTTCTTGGTTGCGAAAAATCACAATGCCATTGTACGATTTTGATGACTAGTCGAGTAACTACAGTTTTTTAAACATCAATGCATGTCTATGATGTTTGTAATTCATCTTCTAGGCGATAATCTGTTGCTGCGATCATCGGAGAGAGTCGGAGCCAGCATCTTTGACGCCGCATCAGCTCCGGTTAGACTACAAATTTTGCGACTTCTTTCGACAAAGGGACCACTCCAGTACACACAGATAATGTTCCAACTAAAACTCGACCCTGTTCGAGACGCGGGCAAATTCGTCTATCACCTCCGAAGCCTGACCGATGCCAGTCTCGTTTCTCTTGACAAGAAATCGAAGAAGTACGAGGTCACGGAACTGGGCCGAATGATAGTTTCGTTCGCGCGCGATATGGACGAGTATGTGAATGTAAAGCGCGGAAAGCTCTACGTTAGGACCTCAAGGTTGGCAATTGAAGAGTTTCATCGCAACAAGATCGCGAAATCATTGGTCGTTGAAGCAGGTGTCCCGCAAGGGACCGCAGACGAAATAGCTGCCGAAGCTGAAGACAGGCTAGTTCGTCTCAAGACAATCTATCTTACTGCTCCGCTGATACGTGAATTCGTGAACGCCATACTCATCGAGAAAAAACTCGAGGAGTACCGTCACAAACTGACGCGTCTGGGGATGCCCGTTTACGATGTTGCACAGCTGATTAAGAGTGCAGGCGAAAAGCAACTGAGCGCGGATTACGTGCATCGCTCTTCCGCGAAATCAGTTATGTCAGAGTATGTTCTTCTCAACTGCCTGCCCCATAAGCTCGCAGACGCCCATCTCTCGGGCTCAATCCACATCGCAAACCTCGAGAACTGGATACTCAAACCTAACGAGATTGTTCACGATATTCGCTATTTCCTGAAAAAGAGCCTGCCAGGGATGTTGCCGCCTGAGAGGTTTGAAGGTGCGCTGGCGCTCTTGCGCCACACTCTGGAGATCGGGGCGAGTGAAATTTCTGGGGAACAAACCTTGGAATTCTTCAACACATTTCTCTCGCCATACGTCCGCGGAAGAAGTGTAGAAGACGCAACGAACTCCATGCTCGATTTCTTGACTTCAATGCGTCGCGACGCTGTTTCGAGTGACCTCCAAGCAGGGTTCTCCATTGTAATCGACCTGGAGTCTCCCGAATTTCTGTCGAATGAAGACGCTGTCGGCCCGAACGGAAAGAGTGATGGGCATTATGGAGATTTTCGAAATGAGGCTCTGAAGTTAGCGGAAGCTACGTTGGAGGCTTTTCGAATTATGTCCGAGTCAAGGCCACCTCTGCTGCCTCACTTGATAGTGAGAGTTGGCCGCAGAGCCCTCAGCGATGACAGAGCAAAGAGAATTCTGGAGAAGGCGCATGAGCTGTCGGCAGCAAGAAGTGTTCCCTATTTTGCCCTGGACGGAGGCCAAGAAGAAAGCTGTTACTCAGCTACTGGCCTCCGCCTGGCGAATGACTGGAGTGGCAAATGGGACGCTGATTGTGTCAGAACTGGCAGTATGGACACCATTTTTCTGAATCTTCCGAGGCTTGCCTACGAAGCCAAGAAGAATGATGACAAATTCATGGCGCTTCTCAAGGAATGTGCATCGCTTGCAGGAGACGGATTCAAGGCCAAGAGGAAATTCATCGGCGATAGGCTCAAACAGCCTCTTCTCCCTCTCCTTGCCGGGGAAAGTGGTTCTGTACCATACTTTTACGAGAAGAATGCATCCTACAATCTCTCCTTCGTCGGATTGAGCGAAACAGTTGAAGCTCATACAGGACTCAAAATGGAACGCGACAAAACTGCTCTCGAGTTCGGTCTCAAAGTGTTGCAGGAACTGGCGAAGTTTGCGAAGACAGTGTCAGAAGAGGAAGAGATGCGGGTTCGTGTATCGCAGAGACCAGGCGATGAGGCTGTGGGCAGACTCGCCGAGCTGGATATGGAACAGTACGGGAGAGCCGTGATAGTAGCGGATGGATCAAGGGGATCATTCCACTACACCGACATACCTACAATTCCCTTGACCGCAAAAATGCCCATTGAGGATAGGATCTCATTAGAATCCAAGTTTCAATTGGCGACACCTGGCGGACACTTGAACGTCATATGCACAATACCAGAGTCAACTCAAGGAGCAGCTATTCTGAAGTTAACTGAATTAGCTCTTGGGTCCGACTGCAAGTTTCTGACTTACACTTCAAATTACTCAGCGTGCACCATGTGCAACAACACAGAATCTGGAATCGTACCGAAGTGCAGTAAATGTGGCTCAGATAGACTGACCTACATCGGCAGATCATCCTACGGACTGCTGCCCTTCAACCTATGGCCTGAGGCCAAGAAGAAGACCGTAGAGAAGCGAGTCGCCTACTCGGTACCTTAAGCCAAGAACCAAATGCGAAATCTGACCGTGAGAGCTAGCTGATGTATTTGTGGCTGTTCCTCTCGATGTCAGGTATCACTTCAACGTCGGGCGTGTCGGTTGGTAGTTCGTTCAGGACTATGTCCGGAAAGATCGCACCCGGTCCTTTCGAAGCGATTTGAGTAGCAGGGTGATCTGGACCGAAGGTCTCGAACGAAATATCGTATACCAGCTTTCTGACATCGCGCTCCTCGATGTGCCCGAGAGCATGCAAGTATTCGTGGAGCAGAATCGAGTAAACGTACGAGTTGATTTCCCGTAGAGATCGAGCCCCGTGAGTGATTACGTCAAGGGTGTTTCGATTCATCACGATTCCGTTTGTCCCGACGGTGTGAAATGCACCTATGTGTTTTGGCAATCTCGCCAGGTAGAGCATCAGCCCTGCCCGCCTTTGTCCAAGCGAGCGCTCAGCGGACTTCTTCACGAGCTGAAATACATCACCAAAGTCCTCGCACACGTCGAGACGTTCAGTTAGTGTAGTCATCTCTGGCACTCCCCTTAGTCGTCTTTCTCTCCTTCTCGGAGGAGATGTCTAACCTTTTCAACGAAAGCAATGTACTCGCAGAGAATCGTCTTCCCCATTGGAGTAAGATCGTAGAGATCGTCTGAGAGCTCATCAATCATCTTATGAGTTCTCAGAAGCGGTACATTCTCATAGATAAGTTTCGGATTAATCTCTTCCCTGAAGTGCTTCTTTCCTTGTGGGCGTTCAAGCAAAGGCAGGAGCATCTTCACCCGGGTTTCATTCGTGAGCAGGTCCATCAATTCCAAGACTTCGCGGAAGGCCCTCTCCAATCCTCGATCGCCCCAGTTGAGATGCTCGATCACGAACTTTCCTGTATTCACGGCATCGTGGAACCGTTCGTCTATCGGACTTGGATTCACTTTGAATGGGTAGACAACCAGCGCGCTAGAGTTCTCTGCCTCATCAAGCATCTCTAGGTCTCTGATCAATGATTCACCTGGAGACTGAGTTTCGCAGAACACAGCTGTCAATTTTCCTCCCTCCACTCCAGCAAGATCCGCAGTCAATCTGTGTGAATGCTCTTCTGGATCGTACAAGACCGGGTCGATGAACGTATCTACGCCTCCCCGTTGGGATAGGAATCTGGCGGCGTGAAACTTCTCAAGCATATGAAGTTCACTCTCGTCCTCTTTCGTTCGGAAATCACCGCGGAAGGCCGTATAGTGGAGCACGTGAATTGGGAGTACTCGGCGTTTTCGCGATGAAGGGTGCACTTCAAACTTCATGCTTGTTCGTTATGTAACTGTTCCAATCGATTTGATATAAGTGTTACCTATGGTAACACGTGCTAGCTCAAAGCCCCCAGGACAAGCCCAATCAGGCTCATCCTCACTAGCAATCCGTACCACACCTGCTTGAAGTATTTTGAGTGGGGCGTATTGTCAACGCTGTTGGCGATCTCGTCAACCCTCGGAAGCGGATGCATAACGATCATCCCTGGCTTTGCGGCAGAAAGATCGTCCGCGGTCAGAATGTAAGAACCACGAACTTTCTCGTAGTCCTCAAGGGAACCGAAGCGCTCCTTCTGAATTCTGGTCATGTAGATTACGTCAGCTTCCGGTATGACTTTCGACAGATCCTCCAACTCATGGACCTTGATCCGCCCCTTCACCTCTTCCAATACTTCCTTCTTCATCTTCAGTAGAGAGGGCGATACAAGGTGTAGGTTGATGTCGTAAAGCGAAAGTGCATATGCAAGTGAATGCACCGTGCGCCCATACCTCAAATCACCAGCCAGAACAATGTTCAGTCCGTCGATCTTTCCAAGTTCCTTTCGTATGGTGTAAAGGTCGAGCATGGCCTGCGTTGGGTGCTCTTCAGCACCGGTCCCAGCGTTGATGACGGGAACAGAAGCAAATTCTGCCGCTAGACGCGCAGCTCCCTCGAGTGGATGACGAATGACAAGCACATCAGCATAGCTCTCTACGACTCTCACCGTATCAGCCAAGTTCTCTCCTTTTTCGACCGATGCGATTTTTGGCTCAGCAAAACCGAGGCATTTGCCACCGTAACGATACATTGCCGACTCGAAACTCAGGCGAGTCCGAGTGCTTGGCTCAAAGAACAACGTCGCCATAATCTTGCCATCAAGCGTATGCGAACCCTTCTTTGCCATAGGCTCGACAACATCGGTCATCTCAAGAACGTAATCAATTTCCTCGCGGGAGAAGTCTCTGATTGAGACTATGTCTCTTCCACCAAACTCCACAACAACGCACCCGTCACTTGTTAGTTCTCATGGTTAAATAATTGTTGGGACACATAAAGACGCTCGAATAGACTTGCAGACCCGCCAGGAACTCTATGTTAGGAAAATCAAGGATGGAAGTGTGATCGATCACATAACTCCTGGATTTGCTCTAGATGTATTGAAGATCTTGGGAATCGACGGAAAAGACGGAGAGGTCGTCACGGCTGCCATAAATGTCGAGAGCAAGCGGCAGCATAACAAGGACATAGTCAAGATCCAGAACAGAGAGCTCAAGCCAGGTGAAGTCGACAAAATCGCCTTAATCGCTCCAAACGCTACGATAAACATCATCCGAAGTTATGACGTGACGTCAAAGAAAGTCGTAGAACTACCAGCCGTAATCCGGGGCATCATCAAATGTGATAATCCCTCATGCATCTCGAACTCTCGAGAGCCCGTAGAACCTCAGTTCAAAGTCGACCAACGTGAACCGATTCGACTAAGATGCTACTTCTGCGGACATATCATGGAAAGAGAAGACGTACTCAAACAGTTCTAAGATGATCCAAGAGTATTAGGAGTCCAGACACCTTTTGGGCAAGATTGCACTCCTCGCCGACCGAACAACCTCGAACTACTTCAAAGTTGCCGGAATCAAGAATAGCTACGCAGTCAAAGATCGAGAAGACGCTGAGAAGGTGTTTCGTAGAGTGCACTCAGACGAGGAAATCTCCCTCATCATGGTGACTGAGCCGATCTACGAGTGGATCCAGCCGATACTGGAAAGAACGAAGAAAGAATTCCCACTAGTCGTTTCCATACCTGCAAGAGGCGGTCCGAAAATCCAAGCCGATGCACTTGCGCAATTGATCAAAAGGACCGTAGGAATAGAAATCAAGGTCAAATAACTAGTCGAGATTGGTAGCCCGGGGGAGATCTTCGGGCATCGTTGAGATACCTTTCGAACTCCCGTCGGAGGGTCCAAAGCCCTCTATGCTTTTGCGGGTTGACCTGTCCACTACACCACCGGGCTACAAGCTGGTGGAAATTCGCGAGTTCTATCTAACCTTTTGTTTGCAGAGAGTAATTTGCTGAGAGAGTTCATTACTCAGCAAGAGCTAGCTTGTTGTGAAATTTGGGTTTCGAGTTCGAGGGACAAGAGATTTCGATTGAACTCTCTCAAGCCGATTGGATCGGAACCAGCCCTCTTGCTACGTCATGGTAAGGAGAGGGTTGTGGTAGTCGGCGATTTGCACATTGGTTGGGAGGTTACGCTTGCGCAACAGGGCATTCATGTCCCTTCCCAGACCAGCAAGATGTTGGAAAGGCTTAGGAAGATTGTGCAGGATGAGAAGCCGTCGCGGCTGGTGATGTTGGGGGATGTTAAGCATAGCGTGACGGGTGCTGAGCTGGAGGAATGGCGGGATGTTCCGGAGTTCTTTGAGGCGCTTCTCAAAATCGTTCCGTCAATTCAGGTGATTTCAGGGAATCATGATGGCAACCTTGAACCCTTGACTCCTTCTCAAGTTGAGTTGAAGGGGCCGACAGGCATTGCCCTCTGGGAACGGTTTGGTCTGTTGCATGGGCATGCTTGGCCTTCGCCCGCGGTTCTTGGATGTGAGACGCTGATAATGGGGCATCTTCATCCGGCGATTACTCTGCGAGACGCACTTGGCTATAGATTGACGCGACCTGCATGGGTGACTGTTCCCTGTGATGCGAAGAAGCTGCTGCGTGGAACGATGAAGGCTGCGGGCGTCTCAATGAGAGGAGATCTAGAGGAGGTGCTCGCTCACAAATTCGGCGTGAAACTGAAAGCTACGAGGTGTGTGTTTTTGCCGCCTTTCAATGATTTTCTTGGCGGTCGACCTATTAATTCTAAGAGGATTGAGGAGACTCATGCGGGCGAAAGATTGGGGCCGATCCTAAGGTCGGGGGCGATTGATATGGATGAAGCGGAGGTTCACTTACTTGACGGAACCTACTTGGGTCACGTCAGGCAGTTGAAAGCGTTCGGATGAGTTCGGGTCAGCGATGTCCGGTTGGGTTGTCGCAGGTCATGCAGTACCAGCGACGATGATTTGCTGAATAGTAGAGTTCCTTACCGCAGCCTGGGCACAGGGGCACTCTGGGCGCTACGCCTGTCAGCGGTTGCATGGCCGGCATTGACATTGGCGCGCCGGGCGGAAGCGGTCCGAGCATGGGTGCTCCCATCGGCATAGGTCCAGGTCCGCCTGGAGGACCTGCGAATGGTGCTCCGGGCATTGCTTCTCCCATGATCGCCACAGGACCATACTTGGCGATCACTTCGCCAAGCTTGCCGTAGGTCATGAGGAAGAAGAAGGCGGGTATGATTGCGATGATTACGCCGGATATTATAGTGGGTGCGAACAGTACGAAGAACGCTGGAATTATGAACAGTACTCCGAAGAAGAGCGCTGAATTTCGCGCCTTTTCATAGCGTCCCTTGGTGATGTTTCGTACCATACCGAAGTATATTGTGCCGAGGAATATGATGACCGCAAACAGCGCCGCTCCTCCTAACCCGATGTAGATTAGGAATGACGGGGAGAGTGTGAAGGTCAGGAATGTCAGAAATGCTCCGATTAGGGGTATGCCACTGAGATAGACGGGCAATACTGGTGGTAAGATGGCGTAGCCTAGGTAGGCGGCCACTCCGATTCCACCGATCACTAGAGCTATGATTAGCCAGGGAATCGACATTAGGAATGTCAGTATGTATCCTATGATGGCGAAATCGTGTGCTCCGCTTACTTCTGGGGGACGAATTATGACCGGCTTCCCTTTACTCTCCATAATTGCGGGCGCCGGCAGTAAGGCAGGTGGTGCAGTTTCCATATTCCAGCCTCGGTGAACACTAAGCCTGCGTGAAAGAATCACATAACGGTTATCGCACTCCGCACAGGCAAAAATCAGTCTAGAAGACGCACTTTCTTTCAGTGATTAGGGCTTAAGCATGCATCTGCGAGTCAAAACTCGTTGACATTATGATGTCGATTTATAGAGGGAAGCTTAAGATGAAACAGTCATGAAGATTGGCTGGGGGCTCTCAAGCTTTTATGACGGACCAAGCTTGGCTTATAAATGAAAGGTGTACTCGATGAGTTACGTTTACTTCGTCACGCCCATCTACACGCCCGTATTCTACCCGCCGACCGCCCAGCCACCAGTAGTATACTTCCCAACCAAGAACGTCACCTACAAGTTCCCCATACCAATGCTCTACTCCACACCACCACCAGCAGTTCTATAATCGCACCCTGCAACCCTAGTTTTCCTCTTTCGAAAAACTCTGTCTGCTAGGACTGACGCCGATATTGCCTTTTCGAGGGCAACGGAAAGAAGTAGTACTTCGCGTATGAGGAGCTACCACTTCGCCTCCCTTTCACTGGATAACTTTGTGAGCTAGAGCACGTTCACCTTGATTTGCTCTTCATCCTCAACTCTACGATGGCCGAAATAAGAACAGCCCCCATCACGACGAATATAGCATAAATCACAATCGCGAAAACTGCATGGCCCTAGCCTGACCTCAGACGTTCTTGGTGGACCGGGCGGAACCCACCCTGAATTGACGGTGGGTCTGACCCGCTCTTGCTATCTGTCAACACATCACGCACGACATGCACACCAGCTCATGGGATATTGAGAATTCTCGTTTTGTAATACCAAACGCTTATATGCCATACTTCTTGGCATTTGTATGGTAAACAATCGTTGAGTTATACTGTTACTGAGAAGGGGACCGTTTCAATACCATCTAGTATCAGAAAGAAGTATGATCTTCAAAAGGGTGCCAAAGTTGAGTTCGTCGATACAGGAGAGGGTATACTGATAGTTCCGATCATTCCAATCGAGGATCTTTTCGGGGTAGACAAATCCCGGAAGAAGTTGGTCTACGAGATGGTTCGTGAAATCCACGAGGAGCGGAGACGCGAAACATCTGAAGACTAACCGCTACACCTTCGATACGGGGCCCTTGCTGCTATACTTCGGGGAAGACCTTCGCGTCAAGAAACTTCTGGACGAAATCAGGCATGGGAGGGCAACGGGGTCTACGTGTGAGACGAATCTGGCCGAGTTGTACTACAAGACCTGCGAGAAGCTCGGCCGCGAGACGGCTCGGATAAGGTATCTCTCCACTAGGCGGTCCGGGATATCTGTGGTGGCACCAGATGAGAGTCTGTCGCGTTTGGCCGGCGAGTTGAAATGCGAACACAGAGGTAAGCTCTCCATTGTGGATGCTTACCTTGTGGCTGTGGCTTTCGCTGAGCGGTCAACATTGATTACGTCTGATTCGCGCATCTCCGAACTGCACCTCGTGCCCACGCGGTTAGTAGAGGCCCCACAACACTTTTGACAACTTTGGAATTTTGACTTCTTGTCCAATACCGTTCACGAGTTAGCCCCTCGGTTTTAGGTAGCGCCAGCAGAAGATGTTATGGTCACAATGGCTGTTCTTGATGTGGTGTGGCGTTCTGCTCCGATTCCGCGGTGCGCTGATCTAGTCTTGGCAACGAGACTGCTGATATACTTTTATATCAGCTGGCAGAGTTCTTGTTCGAGCTTCGATGGATGTTCTCCTGCGAGGTATCACGAAGCAAACGTATGGCAGACTCAAGGCTGAGGCGGCGACGAGAGGAAAACGAATCTCGGAAGCGCTGCAGGAAGCCATAGAGGTCTGGCTCTATACAAGGGAGAAGCAAGTCCTATCTGAGTGGGAAGCGAACAACCGCGCCTATCTCCAGGCCAAAAGGCGACTTTTCAGAGAGCACAAGGGCAGGTACGCGGCTTTCGGGGGTGGACGCTTGCTTGGCGTGGCAGACAATTTTGACGAGGCCTGCAACATCGTCCGGAGCGCAAAGCTTCACCGGTCGATAATAACGAAAATTGGCGAAGAGGAAAACACGACGGGTGGAGAATGGCTATGGAGCTCCTTAGAACTCGCGACTGCATAGAGTACGCCGGCATCGAACCAAGAGTACCCGCGCTTAATGTGACGGTACACGATCCCGTTACGAGGGAGAAGAGTCGGCTTCTCGTTGCGGTGGACACTGGGTTCGCGGGCTACCTCCTTATGAGAAAGGAGTTGTACGAGCGATTCGCCACCGCAGAGTTGCCAGCCGAGTCCTTCATGGCATACTCGACGATGGCTGGCCCGGTTGTTCTGCGCAAGGCCAGAGCCACCATCGAGATTGGAAAGCTAACACTTCAAGCCTACATAGAAACACCCCAACACGGTCCAGGCAGAGACCTTATCGGGAGAAAGCTCCTTCACGCAATCAACATCGCATTATTAGGCGAAGCAGAGAACTGCTGCCTACTAGAAAAGGCATAGCCAAAAGAACCTTCAGCGAGTATGCGATTCCAAGACCGCCAGCAGAAGTTTCATCTCATAATGCCTTGAACCCGCAAGCAAAAGCTGAGCTACAGCCGAGTTACTGTAATCATCACTCTAGTATTTGTAGGCGAAAACTCCTCCAGAAAATTCCGCACCAGTTCTCTGACCAAGTCTGGAACTACTATCCTCTAGAACCACGCAGCGATCGATTGAATTTCCGGTACCGATAATTGATCTTCTGGTACCATGAAATCCTTCAACTCTATCATAGACCGTTCGAATCGCTCTTCAGCTGCTTGTCTGAAATGAAGCAAAATCCTTTTAATTCTATCATAGACCGATTGAATCATGAAGTCGAGAGCGAATTCAAAGCACTATGTTCTAGCGGGTATTAAGATCTCTCTGGGTTTCCTTGCGAATTTCTTGGAGAAGTTTATGATGGTGAAACCAGCGAGTCTGCCGGTCTTATGGTCGTAGCGTGCGAATACGCCATCTTCGATTTCATCCGCCTCAGCTTTCGCGTCATCGAATGAAAGATACATCACGTCCGCATCCCTATCATATGTTATTGCAACTTTTCTATTCATAGATATGGACCCTGCCTTGTGTCCTTATCCTTATCCTGGCTAATCGCGAAGTCTATGGCTTTTCTCTGTTGGTCTAGTGTGATGTTTCCGCGGACGCCATATGAGGCTAATATGTCGATCATTTCTCTCGGCGTGGCATCGGCCAATTCGGCTACTTCGTTGAGAGTCATTTTACCCTCCTTGTAGAGCTTGACAGCGAACCCCTCAACTCCGATTGAAAGCAATTGCCTGATGGCGGTAGATTCATCGACCCTTTCCAATCTTGCCCAGCGGGTGATCGCTTTTACCAGATTTTTCGGCAATCTGATTGTCTTGACTGTGGACATTGCTCAGTTTTCCCGCCTGAGAGCTTCGAGTGAGGTCAAGTATTCCTCCGAACTGATGAAGGCCCTGATCTTCTCAAGATATTGGAGAGTCTCACTCAAGGAGATTCGCTTCTGTCGCATGAGGTAGATGAGAAGCGCGGCTGGGGTCATGTAGGCTATGCCGAGACTCTCCAAAAGATCTACGAACTTGCTGTCATCACTAGCTATCGCGCCATAACCACCTCGCCTGAAAAGCCTAAGTGACCCCGCCTCGCCGCCAAGAAGATTCAAGCTCGCAATGAGCCTCTCAGCCGTTCGTGTACCTCCAGCCTCCGTAACTTTCAGCTTCTCTTTCATGATGTTCTCTTCAATCATCAGAGCATCTACGTGGCCACCAACTTTGCCTTCATCAACCGTCTCATTCTTCACCTCTAATGGTACGTAGACCTCGAACTCCGAGACGACGAGATCCTTAATCGAGGCCTTAGTAATTTTGATTAATACGTCCGAATCCATCACGAGCTTCATATTACAAAAGTTACATTCGATTACACATAAACCTTACGACACCAAAGCGAAGAAACGACATGTAGAAAAATGGTGACTTATCTGCACCAATCGATTTTCAGCAGGGAGCTGTAACCTGTAAGGTTTATCGGTCTAGGTTAGTCGTACTTAACCTAAAATCGAATCTAGGTTAGATACAGATGGCAAAAATCCGCGATGCACTCGTAGACCTCAACCCTTGGTGGAAAGGCGAATTCAGCCTCGAATATAGAGACAGAGAAGTCTATCGTGAGATTCAGAAGTTCATTTCTCTGCCTTAAATTGTCGCGTTCACCGGCCTGCGAAGGGTCGGGAAAACCACCTTAATGCTGAAAATAGCGCAGGATGCGATTGAAGATGGCCTCGACCCCAGAGCTGTCCTATACTTCTCCTTCGACGAGTTCAGAGAATCGCAAATTCGGGACGTACTCCGCGAATACGAGACGCTCATGCCAACGGACCTGGGCAGCGGGCGACATTTGCTCCTGCTGGATGAAATACAAAAGCTACCAGGTTGGGAGGATCAGCTCAAGGCACTTTACGATCGACTTCGAAAAACTCTCAAAGTAATCATTTCTGGTTCAGAGTCACTGTTCATCAGGAAAGGATCTAGGGAAACCCTCGCTGGGCGCCTTTTCGAGTTTACAATTAGACCCCTCTCGTTTCGTGAGTACCTGAATTTCAGAGAAGTCAAGTTTGAACCTTTGGAACTTCATGAAAAGGAATTGTCTAGGCATTTTGATGAGTTCCTCCTAATAGAAGGCTTTCCTGAACTTGTCGGTCTCAAGGACAAGACCGTACTGAGGAAGTACTTGAGAGAAAGCATCGTTGAGAAAGTCGTCTTTGGAGATTTGCCAACTCTCTTGGGAGTCAGAGACGTTTCCTCACTCGAGTCGCTGCTCAATGTCCTGATGGATGAACCAGGTCAACTTGTAGAGCTCTCGGAGCTTGCCGGAGAACTGAAGCTATCGCGACAGACCCTGTCGAACTATCTCACATATCTGGAGCAGTGCTTTCTCGTCAGGAAATTGTATAACTACTCCAAGGGCAGGAGGAAGGTTGAGAGAAAGCTCAAGAAGTACTATCCGACAATAGTCTCTGTTGATCTGCTTTTCAGAAACGATGAGTTGTCAAAGTCAAGGATTTTCGAATGGGCCCTGATCAACCAGTTGAGAGCCGAGTTCTTCTGGAGAGACCCGTATAAGAACGAAGTTGATGCGGTCCTGACTAATGGAAAAGCAGTTCCTCTTGAGATCAAGTACGGCAGGACCAATCTGCACGGACTCCGCGCATTCATGAAGAGGTTCGACATCGACAGCGCATTCGCAGTGTCTCGCGATAGGGAAGAGACCATCGAATCAAACGGAAGAACGATCTCGGTGATTCCGGCCTTCAAGTTCATGCTGAAAAGAGCAGACACCATCAAGGTTTAGGGTGAGATGCTTCATCGCTATATTTCGACAAAAGCTCGGACCATATCTTCAGTCAAAGCGACTTTTGATCTCCATGAACCCAGAGCCCAACCTAAACAAACATTTCGAATGGTGGACCGGGCGGGATTCGGACCCGCGACCTTCCGGAGGTTTGGTCAGATAACTTGCAAACCGGACGTTCTTCGGCCCAGCTTTCACTTGGTATACCAGGCTGAACTACCGGCCCACTTTCACCTACACCAAATACCTCGAACCTTTAACCGTTAGCTTCTCAATATATTTCGAGCAAGAATGATTACATTCACTCAAGTCTCATGCTTTAACCCTCAGTGAACCCTGTTAGTCCGACGTTCTTGACTGCGATAAAATCCGTGGCATTTCAGTACGAGACCGAGGAGCGTGTGACGAGGCTGCTTACGACATTTCGCATGATGGTGAACCATGCAATCTGGGCTGGAATGCAAGGCGGGTTTCGAAGTCGCTTCAGCCTAATCAAAGCTGTCTACAAAGATTTCAAGAAATATGGTCTCCATAGCCATTACACACTGAATGCATGCGAAGTGGCGGCTGCCATTCTCAAGAACCACAGAAGAAACCACAGAGCGCCGGTCGCAAAGAAGCTTTTCTTGAAGCTTGACAAGCAAACCTACTTGCTGCAAAAGGAGACACTGCGAATCCCGATTAAGCCGAGGGAGTTTCTTGTCCTAAAACTGAGGTTGGGCGATTATCAAAGCCGGTTCTTAGACGACCCGTCGCTTACATTGGGTTCCATCACGCTGACAGAAGACAAGGTCACTGTAACATTCAAGAAGGAAGAGGCGAACGGACTTGAATACCGTGCCGTTACCGCATATGATACTAATGAACTGAGTCTGGATGGCGCTTTTTCAGACGGCTCGACGGTTCAGGCAATCCACATAAATCTGAAAAAGATCGCTAGGGTCAGGGCCTTCCATTTCAGGAGACGGAGAAACCTACAGGCCCGATTCGCTCACTGTCATAGAAAACTCAGGACAAAGATGGCAGAGTGCGAGAAGAAAGAACAGAGGCGCGTCAATGCTGTTCTCCATATCGTTACGAAGCGCCTGATCACTCTGGCAAAGCAAAGTGAGGCGGAGGTCGTGCTAGAGGACCTTAGTGGCATTCGGCGAACCATCAACAAACGCAAACTGAATTACAGCGGAAGGGTCAGGACATCGCTGCCTCGCTCCAGACACCTGAAACGACGATTGAACACATGGTCCTTCGGCCGACTGCATACTTTCATTCAGTACAAGGCCGCGTGGGAGGGAGTGCCACTGGCCTTTGTGCCAGCGCGATATTCAAGCAGAACCTGCCCAAAATGCGGGTGCCTCCTATCTGGAGAGCAAGACCCAAGTAAGCGGCGGATATTCGTGTGTCCGGATTGTGGTTGGACGTGCAACAGGCATTTGAATGCCGCGTTCAACCTTCTGAAAACGCAAGATGAAGGGAGATGGTTCTCCCCAGATCGCCTCCTCAATGAGGTTATGACATCGGAGCCTACGAGGAGGAAGCTAAGCCACAATGGTTTAGCAGAACCAACCCTTACCAGCTAAGATTGGCAACTATCAATTCGAGAAAGTCACCAACCCTGAATCAGACCGCTACTTTCCCATTGGCTGACTGAGGAAATTCTCAGATTGACCCTCCAAAGGGGGTCACTTCGTTTTGCGAAGTGGGGTCTCTTCATTTCTGAAGAGGGGTCTCTTCGCGCCACCGAAACCATTTGCTTCTGATATGTAATGCGCGGTTCAAGTCCGCATTATAGTTCCGCTAAGCGCTGGATCAAGGGTTTTCGAAAGTCAGGTCAGTGATATTCTTCTCATTGTGGAGTAGCGACTCAGAGCCATCAGTTACAGGGTTCGCGGATCCGTGCGCTTAATTCCGGTGACTTTGTCAAAGGTTTCGTCCGTCGATATTATTGTGTGATCTGGAACTGCGTTTAGGGCTGTTGCGGCAAAATATGCGTCGAAGATCGAGGTGAGTTTGAACTGTTTCATCAGGGTAGCCGCTAGTATGTCGATCTCGGAAGTTGTATCGAGATAGCTGAGATTTGGTATTGATGTTAGCGCGGCCAGTCTGGAGATGTATGATTCTAGATCAGCACCTTCCTCCATTGAAACATAGTAAAGCTCATGCAACACTTCTCTACTGGTAGACACGACGCCGAAGTCTCCGCGAGCGATGCGCTGCATAAGCTTCTCGGCTGTGGGCTTCAACCAATCATCCGACTTAACATGCGCATAGAGCATGTCTGTCTCTATCATCAAAGTTGCTTGCGTCTCCTCGCCCTCTTGACCGCATCCTTGCGCGCTTGCTTCTCAGCCAAGGCCTTCAGTTCCTTCCTGCTGAGCTTGGTCCGAAGCCAACCACCTGAAGCCTCCACGGGGTGTGTGGGGAGTGGAATGATTATCAAGAAAGGCCCTGCAGGAATCAACGTCGCCTTAGTATCCCTCACCTGAAAATCGGAAGGTATTGTCAATCGCCCACGTTCGTCGACCACGACTACAGCCATCTCAGTTCCCCAATATCAATCGTTCCGCCCTCAGATTTAGATATTGCCCCGAAATGCCAGTTTCGCCCACTTTCCACCAGACAACCCAACTCGAACCCTTAACCATTACCGACCTGCGCAAGGCCAGTTTTCGTAATCGCGATTCACAAATTCGCATACAATAACTCCTACAGTAACTCACAGGCGCTCGAAAGTGAGATCCGTCACATTCTTCGCATCCTGCAACTCCTTCAAGCATTCCTCACAAACGCGCTTAGACAGCTCAACGCTTGCTAGGCTTTCCTCATCAAAGATCGCCATCGATGAAGACTGCAGGTACTGTGCGTTGAACTTCGCCTTCCTAGTGGCCGGATGCTTTCCACATATCTCGCACAACCCAGGGGCACTGCGGCGCTGCATTTGATCAATCATCGAACACACGATCCATAGCAGTGCCCCATAGCCTTAGGAGCTGGCATTTATAGGTCAGAGAAATCGTGGACCCCTTGCGCAGAACCAGTCCACGATTCTCGCACAACCCTCGTGAACTCCTTTCACTCCCACCCTAGAGCGATCGAATCATCCTCTGGTAAGCCCTCTGCAACTGAGAATGAGAACTCCATCGATCATCTCGATAAATTGAGGGCCACAGAGGCGACTTTCACGTCGCGAGAACGACGCTTTGAACCCTCCGATTGAATCTCGGTTCCAAATATGCCCGACATTCGAGGCTCATTGGTCTTTCAATTCTACCATAGACCGATTGAATCGTGTTTAACCTAGGTCATCAACGAGCAGCAGCGTCCTCTCAAGGTCCTTTTCTTCTATGAAATCCCTGAGCTTGCTGTCTACCGTGAGGAATCGGAGCCCGAAATGCACCGAGCCGGCGTAGAGGATGTTGTCAATCATGTCCACGTGCCCCAACTGGTACAATCTCACAGCTCTACCGAAGACTTCGCTGCTCTCATCCAGTTTCTCATATCTTCCACTTTCCATTACGCTTCTCAGACCATGTGAAAAGCGATCGATATCAAATGGCGAATTTCCAACGTTCCTAGCTGCGATCCAGAGGGATTCAAGAATACTGAACCGTGAATAGTAGATCTCGGCGTCAATTTCGGCAAGTTTCTTCAAAGCTCTGTTTGTTTGCTTCCCCACATCGATACCCAATGTCGGAAGCAGGAATGTCGTGTCAATGAGTACTCTTAACGGCTCTGCGCTGTTGTTCAAGACTTATTCGCTCCGCCTTCTGAGGCGCAATGGATGCGAACTTCTTGCCTGACAGGGCAAGCTTGATGGGATCCTCGAGGCTATGCACGATAACCGTCTTGCCAGAAACGCTTAGCAAAACCTTCTCTCCTTCCTTAAGATCGAGCTGCTTTACTATGACCTTTGGAAGGTAGATTGCATACTTCCGCCCGATTCTAGCCTTCACAGCCTGATCCATGAGCCATTACCTGGTAATCCGGCATTTACCAGACTTTTAAGCGTAACTCTGACTCGCCACCTCAGGTATTGAGGTTTGTCTCGAGACTCCGTCGATGTTGACATCCCGCGGAAAAATACGGAACTGCTCCAAAGACGACGCTGTTATCTAGAGACGAAAACTGAGGAAAATACACACTCGGCATTCCACCAAGACACAGACCGAGGAAGTGAGGGCCGCCGGCGAGACTTTCACGCCGTTCTTCGCGACGCTTTGAACTCGCCCCGTAGGGTCCACAGCCTTGTACCCCTGTAGGGTCTATACGCTACCAAGTTTCGTGGAGTTGGTTGGACTCCTCTACGCTACGGCGGCCATCGCGGCACCGTGCCTTGGTTTGCTCATATCAACCTTTCCAAGAAACGCCCGAACGAATTTCCCAAGATCTCACGTGGCAATCGAACGATTTTTCTAACCAGTCACTCCTCTTTCTGGCGTTAACTTGCTCAGTTGGCTGAAGTCCTTGGTCAGATTAGGAGTTCATGTGTCGATTACGGGCACCATTGATCAAGCAGTCGATAGAGCTCAGGCGATAGGCTGCAACACATTTCAGATGTTCACTCGTAACCCGCGGGGGTGGAAGTTCAGGAAGCTCAACGATGAGGAGGTGAAGGAGTTCAAACGCAAGGTCGAATTGTCCGGACTCGATCCGGTCGTGACGCACATGCCATACCTTCCTAACCTCTCGAGCCCGAGGAAGTTGATCTACAACAAGTCATTGAAATCGCTCGTTGCAGAACTTGATCGGTGTGCCTCGCTTGGCATACCCTACGTGGTGACGCATCTGGGGAGCCATCTCGGAAAAGGGGCGGAGATAGGATTGGAGCAAATTGTGAACGCAGTCAATAAGGCCCTTTCACAGGACGAGGGCGATGTGATGCTCCTCTTGGAGAACACGGCGGGGACGAAGAACAGCATGGGCTCCTCGTTCGAGGAGATCAAGAGAATTGTCGACGGAGTTGAGAAGAAGAATAGGGTGGGCGTGTGCTTTGATACCGCGCATGCGTTCGCTGCAGGGTACGACTTAAGGACTGGTCAAGGTGTGGAGGAGACTATACGAAAGTTTGATTCGG
>Ga0315296_10001877_pt1 | contig 18193 bp, 14 predicted proteins | sample YL17G14_18_MG_FD_203921 | JGI IMG/M metagenome (GOLD analysis project Ga0315296, IMG submission 203921) | Sediment microbial communities from Yellowstone Lake, YNP, Wyoming, USA - YL17G14_18 | ecosystem: Environmental > Aquatic > Freshwater > Lake > Sediment | place: USA: Wyoming | collected... | reverse complement strand
CACCATATGGCGCACCATGACCAAACTCAATCAGCCTTACCTGAAACATTTGAATCATGAAGTCAACCGGCTTTTCAAAAAACGGAGAAACGCATAGCCGTAGACGCCACAGGCTTCAGCCCCAAAGTATACCATTCATGGCGCAGAAACGAGTCTAGAAGGGAATACCTGAAGCTCCACGCAGCCGTAGGCGTACTCTACAAGGCTGTTCCAGGCATGGAGGTCACCACAGGCACAGTCGGCGACACAACACGGCTCGGCGCCCTACTCGAAAACCTAGACGACATAGAATCCGTCTCAGGCGACACAGGATACCTCTCCACCATCTGTTTCGCGTAATGTGAGGCGTCGAAGAACGTGTTCGGATAGGAACCCGTATCCAAGATTGAGCCATCCTGACCCATGACGCATGCTACACATCTCCTCTTGCCAATGTCTACAGCAACGTATACCATCCCTAACCATTCACCTCCCTTCCTTGCTCTTAGTGGTGGCCAGCTGGAGAACTGCAATCATCTATCAGAGCTCACAGCTCACTTGGACAGCAGCTCAAGGCAAAGCCTCATTCATAGGTCGAGACCTCCAAGGTCAGAAAAGTCAAGAGGTCAGCAGGCCCACAGAAGAATGAGCGGCGCACACTTTTACATGTCTACATAGGTGGGGTGATAGCTCAACGGTCGGCCTGCATAGAAAGATATAGAAATGGCTGTTTCAGAGAAAGACGGACGTCGTGCAAGGTGATTGAAAGAATTGGCTTTTCGAATGGAGTCGGTTCATGCACGTGAGGTATTGGATGCTCGTGGCTGGCCAACAGTCGAGGTCGAGGCTCAAACGAGTAAAGAGACGGTTATTGCACAGATTCCTGCCGGTCTCTCACGCGGAAGGCACGAGGCTTTCGAGTTAAGGGATGGGGGAACGAGATATGGTGGAAGAGGCGTCAAGAAGGCCGTTGCTAATGTCAACGAGATAATTGCACCTAAAATCGTTGGTCGGGATTTCTCCTCTCAGAGTGAGGTCGATAAGCTCCTGATCGACCTTGATGGTTCCCAAGAAAAGAGGATGTTGGGAGCGAATGCAATTCTCGGCGTTTCGCTAGCGAGCGCGAAGGCTGCATCTAAGGCGCTTGGAGTACCATTGTACAAGTACCTTGGAGGAGATGAGGCTTGTACACTTCCAGTTCCGTTCTTCGACATAATCGGGGGTGGAAAGCTCGCTGGCATACCAATGGAAATTCAGGAATGCATCCTAGCGCCGACAGGCTTCAACAGCTATTCAGAGGCCGTGCAGGCCAGCGTCGAGGTCTACTTTGAATTGGCGAAAGTCGTGAGAAGGCGCTACGGCAACGCCGCTTTGAATGTTGGCGATGACGGAGGATATGTGCCGAACATCAAGAAAGCAGAGGAAGGTCTGTCACTAATTCAGAACGCAGTGAAGAAATCGGGCTACGACGAGCAGTTCGATTACGCCCTGGACGCGGCTGCCACTCACTTCTACGATGTACGCACTAGGACATATCGCGTGGCAGGAAGGAAAATGTCCAGAGAGAAGATGCTCAGCTACTATGAGCGGCTTGTCAAGCATTTCAGGATCGTTTCGATTGAAGATCCTTTGTTTCAAGATGACTGGGAAGGCTTTCGAGAATGCAGAAGAAGGCTCAAGATTCAGATCGTCGGAGATGACTTCTTCGCAACCAACCTAGGCCGTCTGAAGAAAGCGGTCGAGGAAGAAGCCGCTAATGCGATGCTCCTCAAAATCAACCAGATCGGCACAATATCGGAGGCCATGGAAGCAGGTCGCTATGCCCTCCAACATGGGTATGGGGTCATGGTGTCAGAACGATCAGGAGACACAGAGGATGACGCGATAGCAGACATCGCAGTTGCACTCAACTGTGGACAGATCAAAACAGGCGCCCCAGCTAGGGCCGAGCATACAGCCAAGTACAATCGACTCTTCAGAATCGAGGAAGAACTGGGACCCAGGGCTCGTTATCCCGGCCGAAAAGCTCTCACAAGACTGCACTAGGATTGGAATCACGTCGCAATAGCGCGTTGTGATGGAACATCGTGTATGTCAAGAACGCCGAGGAACTGCTGAATCACGGCGACCGAGAACTACGCAGGGATATCCTCAACGCTATCGAAGCCGCACTCAAACGCGTCGACCCGTATCAGCTAACGAAGCATCTTGTAAAAGTGACCGCTGGCCAGCTCAGGATGGGTAGCTGCAAATTCGACATGAATCGGCTGGGAAAGATACGCGTCATAGGTGCGGGAAAGGCAACATACCCGATAGCAAAGGCACTTGAGGAGATCCTAGGTAGTCGCATCTCAGATGGGCTCATAATAGTCAAGGAAGACGAGGCTCGCACGCTGTCTCGCATTAGGGTTGTACGTGCTTGCCATCCACTGCCTAGCGAGTCTGGCTTTGAAGCTGCACAAGAAATCGTCAAGATAAGTTCGAATTCCGACAAAGAGGACTTATTCCTAGTAGTTTTCACCGGCGGATCTTCGGCACTCATGCCATGCCCAGTAGAGGGTGTCAGCTTGGACGACAAGCGTGAGATCACACGGCTCTTGCTCGGAAGTGGGGCGACGATCAGAGAGATCAACTCAGTGAGGAAGCACCTCTCGCGGACAAAGGGAGGAGGCCTTGCGAAGACGATAGGCCCGGCCACTATCATCAACATCACCGTCTCAGACGTGATAGGTGATCCTCTAGACTGTATCACTGATCCGACGGTGACCGATTCGTCCACGTTCGCTGGCGCCATCAACGCACTCAAGAAGCATGATTTGTGGGACAAAGCCCCATTATCAGTGAGGAATCGCCTCGCGGGCGCAATCCCAGACCAGGAGACTTTGAAAGAGTACGGCGATCTGCGGGTTCATAGTTTCATTATCGCGAACAATGTGATGGCCGCGGAAGCTGCACGTGACTACCTCAAAGCAAGAAACTATGACTCGCAAGTTCTAACGACGAGTCTGGAGGGAGAGAGTCGAGAGGTCGGCTATGTTCTCGCATCTATTGCTTCTGAGATCGTCCAGTATGACCGACCCTTGAAGAAGCCCGCTGCTTACGTCTGCGCCGGCGAGACTCTTGTTAGCGTCGAGGAGGGGATGAGGCAAGATGGGCTTGGAGGACCAAGTCAAGAACTTGCGGTAGCTACAGCTCTCCGGTTGCCCACGAACCATCGTGTTGCGGGAATCTTCCTTGACACAGACGGCTCCGACGGGCCCACAACCTTGGCTGGAGCGATCATTGACTCAGAAACTGCAAGACGCGCCGAAATGCTTCGTGTCGATCTATACGAAAGCCTGAAGAAACACGACGTATCTCTGTCCCTCGAGAAACTATCCGACGCAATCATAACTGGACCCACCGGAACGAATGTCATGGATCTCGCTGTCATAGTCGTGTCCTAGTGAAGCCTTAATAGCGCGGAGGCGCTCGTGTCGATTTCTAAAAGGACATATCGTCGGGCCATTCTGGGCCTTCTCGCAGTAGATTGAACAATCTCCATTTGGCGTTACTCGGAATACCTTGCGTTCTAGGGCATTGCAGGCATAGACATTATGATTACCATCCACTGTCACTCCTGCATATCCGCCTCGCGTTCTTGCTAGCAGTTGTAGTTCGTATTCGAGCGGATGCATTACGTATGTTTGTCCGGAGATTCCACCGGCATACAACCTTCCATCAGGCCCGAAGTTGACGCACTCTGGATGATCTAAGCCTCTTCGGATTATCTCTGGTGAAGATTTCGGCGTAAGGTCTGAGCCTCAAAATTGGCCATTAGGATTTATCTTGAATATTACTCTCGCTCTTCGAGCCTATGCATGATGACCTAGAATTGCGCCTCCACGATGAGATGTGGGTTTGTTGCTGTCCCAAGCCATCTTACCATTTACGAATACGTACATCATCCCTTCGGAAAGCTGAGTGGGACTGGAGAACGTTGCCTTGTCTTGGACCTTAGCAGGGTCGAAAATGGCCAGGTCGGCTTTGTTTCCTTCCTTTATCACTCCTCGATTGGTCAGACCGATTTTGTTAGCCGGCATTGAAGTCATTTTCCGGACAGCCTCTTCAAGAGTCAGGACCCCTCTCTCGCGCACATACTTCGCTAGGACTCTGGAATTAGTCCCAAACACACGCGGATGAGGTTTCCCTATGGGATTCCCGCTATCAGAGGCGATAATCGAAAGCGGATGACTGATCACTCTATCAACGTCATCCTCAGACATTTCAAAGAGGATGATCAAAATTGAGTGCATTAGGCCGCCGTGCTCTCTAACCAAGTCCAAAACCATTTCAGCGGGATTGGATTCACGCATTTTGGCTATCTCGGCTAGGCTTTTGCCTTCTAGCGCAGGCTCGTCACTGCAATACGAGACAACAATGTTCTCCGCGCCGGTTTCAACGAGAGGCCGCTCCTCATCTGCAGATGGTGTCAGCATCTCCTCCATGATTTTTGAGCGAGCCATTTCATCTGAGAGCCTCTCTCTTGCCTTTGCTTGTCCATCTGCGAAGACCCAACTCGGAACGAGTGTACCTAGACTCGTGTTGCCTGCGGCATACGGGTAGACATCGCAGTTTACGTCGACACCTTCTGACCTTGCATTCTCAAGCATCCCGAGCGTTTCTTGTACGCTACCCCAATTATCACGCCCGACTGCCTTGTGATGCGAAATCTCTACAGGAAGCTTTGCTTTGCGACCGATGTCGAGGGCCTCTTGCACCGCTCTCTTGAGGGTAGAGGCTTCTCCTCTGATATGGGAAGTGTAGATGCCCCCTGCCTGGGCAACAACCTTACAGAGTTCGACAATTTCGTTGGTTTCCGAATAAATCCCCGGAACGTAGATCAGTCCAGTAGATAGTCCGAATGCTCCCTCAGCCATCGCGTATTTGACGAGCGCCTTCATTTTGCTTAGCTCTTCACCGGTGGGGGCTCGCTTCTCGACTCCCATCACATTTAGTCTGACTGAGCTGTGGCCGACGAAGGTGCCCACGTTAATCCCAGAGTTTGCCTCGTTGAGCCGCGTCAGGTATTGGCTCATTGAATTCCAACTCCAAGGAACACCAGCAAAACTAGGGAACGCTTCTTCCACCAGTCCCTCCTTTCCTGGCAGACGCGGAGCAGCCGAAAAGCCGCAGTTACCGACTATGATAGTCGTTACGCCTTGGCTAAGCTTCTCCGCGCCGACCGGATCAAATAGTAGCCACGTGTCCAGGTGGGTGTGAATGTCAATGAAACCCGGCGAGATCACAAATCCCTCTGCATCGATTACTTCTGAGGCTTCCGGTTCCTTTTGTCCTAGGTATCCTATGACCCCGGCTTTGATTCCTAAATTCGCGCGATAGCGAGAATTGCCTAGACCGTCAACAATCTGCCCGTTCTTGATTAGGAGGTCCAAGTGTACCCTCAGCGAAAGTGGTAACTGACGGCGCTAATAAGGTTGAAACACGGTCCGCTATGAGTTCAGGTTCCGTTCGCGATGAGAAAACTGTCAAGGCGATATGCGAAATAGCCTCCGATGTGGATGCGTGGATACTCGTCGACGAGTATCGAGTTCGAAGGCGATTACTCCCCCTCCTTGTGGATTGCCATGAATGGCCACTATGAAGACTATTCATAGTAATGTGTATTCCTCAAGATTGAAGACTTTTCTAGGCACGACTACGCTCTTTTCCTTGCACACGACATTTCAGACCTCGATTCCTATGTCCTCCAACGTTTTGGCCGATTTCTTATAAAGCTCTAGGTAGCTCTGTTCAGGAGTTATTTTGCGTACATCGAAACACTCCTGGTATTTCTTTCCGGGATCTGGTTTCTCGAGCGCGCCTTCATAGAGCTTTAACAAGTCTTTCACGATTTCATTGAGATCCCTTCTCTTCATGCCTGTTGTGGCGAGCGCGACCTCTGAGGCCAGTCGCGCTTCTAGAGGACCTAAATGGTCGGTATGCGCTCCTTTGGCTTGGCCTTGGATTTCCATGGATACTCCTGAAACGGCATTTGTTGAAGCCGTGGCTGCCGCCTCATAGAATCCCTGCTCTACACCTGGACCATTGGCGGCGTAGCACAAACCTACCACGGGAACGTGAGTATTGCGCGATATGGCTTGGTAGGCGAGGCTGGCTGCCCAAATCATCTGTCTCGAACTGTTGCATACATACCTGTAATGGACCGGGTAAGGATGCTGGACGGTAGCTTTTTGAACGAGTAGTGCATGGAAGTTGTAGGCGGTTATCGCTACCGTCAAACCTTCTGGTCCTCCGCAGTATCCTCCTAAAATCGGTCCCATCCCTGCCCATATTCTCTTGCCTGTAGCAATCGCGTAAGTTATCTTATTCATGAGGTTGAAGTCTATTTTCATCTCAGCTATGGAGCCTATCTCAAGTGCATCACCTGGACCTAGCAGTGAGCTGCCTGCTATAGCGGCTTTGTCAGATACTGCGGTCGCTACACCGTTGACTATGGGTAGTCCGGGTCTACCGGACGCTCTCAATGCTTCCTTCGATAACATAACCGTCCTTATGGAACCCTCGACCTCGGACGGGTCGCCTAGTCTGATTTGGCGACCATCAATTGTGGTTAGGGCAGCCGTGCATAGAGAATCCATTAGTGGAACATGTTCAACATACGCCCTCATTAGGCTGGAGAAGATTTCTTCATTGGATACGGCTATTCCGACGGATCCCACCGAAATCCATGGCGGTTTAGTGCTCTCCGGCTTTCGTGACTCTAAAATCTTAGCGTCCCTTCCCTCACCAAACCGTACGGAAGGCGAAGACGACTTTAGAGCGTCCTTTATCTCTCCTTCCGTGAATTTGATGATTCTTTCCGTATCTAAACAGAATGTTCCGACTTGAAGATAGAAATCCATAGCCGCTTGGAAGACGCTGTCGGCCAAGGTATTGTCCGAAGGAATAGGATCCATTGGATCGTATTTTATAGCGTGTTCTTTCACAACATCGGCAAGTTTCTTGCTGAAGATTCTGAGATCGTAGTCTCTTTCCTTACACATAGGGCCATGTAAGGCCCTATCTGTTACTTCCAAGTAGTTCATGAAATACTCCCACCCAATAGCTCCGCAACGAGCCTTACGGCATTGGATGCATCTGGTGCCCAACCGTCAGCACCAATACTGGTCGCCCATTCAGATGTGGTTGGCCCCCCACCAACGATCACCTTGTATTTTCCTCTCACTCCCTTTTCGCTTAGTAGGTTTATGACATCTCCTTGGAAAGGCAGAGTCGTCGTTAACAATGCAGATAGGCCGATTACGTGTGCGCCAACTTTCTCAGCTTCGTCAACAAAATCCTTTGCACTTACGTCCTTTCCGAGATCGGACACGACATAACCATTCGCCCGAAGCAGTAACGCCACCATGTTTTTTCCTATATCATGGATGTCTCCTTTCACAACACCAATGACTACCTTTTTGGATGTTCTTATTCTATCTTCAAACGCTCTCTTGCCTTCTTCTTTGAGATTGTGAGTCAGAACCTCGGTAGCTGCTTCCAAGGCTTCGGCGGCAAGCATCATATCCGTTAGAAAATACTCGCCTCTCTCAAATCTGTCTCCAACTTCCTTGACGGCCGGAACAAGATCGTTCTGGATTACCTCAACAGCGTCAATCCCGGCTTGAGCAATCTCTTCGGCCATTCCTCTTACTACTTCAGCACCTTCGCGGTTAATGATGGCCTCCCGCAGTTTCTTTACCAGGTCCTCTCCACTCATGTGACCCGCCACTAATTCTTCGCTTATTAGAGAGCTGTAGGATGTATCTAAGGGCTAGGTGTTATGTCCGGGGCCTAGTAGAGCTGGATGATTTGCACGAAAAAAATTGACCGCCATTCCTCCGGTTAGTAAGAGTCGTATCGACTTACTCCGATATCTATATTCGCCCGACTCGTCAGATGCATTCCGCTCAAGAGACTTGCAGACGCAATTGTGACTGGATCCACCGGAACTAATGTGATGGATCTCGCTATCATAGTGGTGTCTCGGTCAAGCCTTAATAGCACGCGGGCGCTCATGTCGATTTCCGAAGAGGCCGCCAGCGATGAAGATTCCGGATTTTGAATTGGAACGATGGAAGACTAAGCGTGTGCTACCCGGGATAATTGACCTCACAGAAACAGGACTTCCTGAACCGTTGAAGGTGAGAGACCTGCTCACAGAGCAGCACCTCGATGTCCCAATGGATTACGCGCCGCTGTACGGTAGCGAGAGACTCCGAGAACTCATCAGCGGACTATACAAGAACGTCAAGAAAGAGAACGTGCTCGTTACTAGCTCCACCTCCGAAGGGAACATGATAGCGGCAAATGTGGCCATCAATAACGGAGACGAGGTTGTTGTCCAGCTCCCGTCTTTCATGCAGCTCCCAGGATTAGCTGAGGCCATAGGCACGAGAATCAAACCCTACTATCTAGAAGAAAAGGAAGGGTTCGAGTTAAACGTCGACAAATTGAGGGAGACAGTATCTCCCAAGACAAAAGCGATCATACTCAATTTCCCGAATAACCCTACCGGGAGAGTGCTGAGCGAGAAACAGGTGAAGGGTGTTTGTGAGATAGCCAGAGAGCACGACGCGTGGATACTGGCTGACGAGGTCTACCGGGGCATCGAGTTTGAGGGCCCCTTCTCTCCCTCATTTGCAGAATATTACGACAAGGCGATGATAACTTCGAGCCTGTCTAAGGTGTGGGGGTTGGCTGGCCTGAGAATAGGTTGGCTTGTTGGTCCCAAAGATGTGATCGCCGGCCCTGCATCCGCGTATAAGGAGTACACATCACTCGGCTGCTCATTACTCTCTGAATACTTGGCTATGAGAGCTCTCGAGGAAGACATGAGGAAGAAGCTCATCGAACGAGGAAGAAGACTCGTCAAAGAGGCCCTTGGCTTCTATGAGGGATGGATGAACACTCACAAGGACATATTCAGTTGGATAAAGCCCAGATTCGGGGTAATATCATTGGTCAAGTCAAGATTGAAGCTGACACCTTCTGAGTTTGCTGACAGAGTATACAAGGAGGCGAAGGTGGCGATAGTGCCATGCGATGTGGCGTTTACGCGTCTCGATGATTACTTGAGAATCAGCTACTGTCATCCGCGACCAATACTACAAAAGGCATTGAAGGGGATCGATAGCGTCATAGCATCCTTGTGACAACGCGAGAGGCAACGCGTTCGAGCGAACGCATACGGACGCGGGACGCACTGGCGACGAAGCCACAGCGACGAACTAGTGCGAGACATGTGAGTGCATGAAGACAGAGCTCTGCGCACGTTTCATTGGAGCAGTATGGAACACCAACGCCTGTGTGCGCGCTTCTAAGGTGGTCGACGCTGCGAGGGCGGGGCCCTCGCTACGCGTCGGTCCTTCTACGCTACTCGTAGACGATTTCTGGTACGGTCGTCCGCTAGAGGCAGGTTTTGTAGTCAGCTGCTATTCGGGTGGTATCTCCTTGTAGACTAGGCCTAGGTCTATTCCCTTTGATTTTCGGTACGCGCTGACAACAAAGTAGAGCACGAGGAAGAATACGATGAAGCCAACCATCAATGTGAGGAAGTTCGCCGTGACGCCAAAGTAGACTGCGTTAGCTAGGACCACGTACTCGTAGTAGGCGAGCAGTACGGCACTGATCACGCCGATGATTGAAACCAGGGGCACTCCGCCGATCCTTTGCTTGATGGGACACGACGTCTCGAAGAGCCCTTTGTTCTTGTACGGAAGCACAACGAGTGCTATTGAGGCAAAGAAGAAGCTAAGCATGTAGACCACGTTCAGGCCAACCGCATACGTGTACAGTGTCACCGCCGTGCTGGGGAAGATCAGAAGGGCCAGAAAGATCACATTCAAGATTCCGTATGTCAGGAGCGCTTTCACGGGCGTGTGATATCTCTCATTGATATCCGCCAACCCTGCCGGCAGAAATCTGTCGAACGAGAGGGCGAACACGGCTCTGGAGAAGATTACGTAAGACCAGCCAGTGACCGTAATGTAGCCGAATATGAATGCCAGGCTGATTAGGATCGCTGCAAAGGCGCTTCTCGAGGCGATGTTCGCGTATAGGGCAAAGAACGATATGGATGGTATTTTCCACGCGTCCGCGTGGAAGAAGTTCAGGAAACTCGCAGCCGAGCTTAGTTCTGGACCGATCGTGTAGTATGCCGCGGCAATGGCGAACAATGTCAGTGCGAACCACAAAATCGAGGAGCCAATCATGCCCCAGAAGTGTGTGGTCCTAGTGTGTTTGATCTCGCCTCCCAGATAGGATGACTGTGTAGCCCAGTAGAACGAGGTGAACAGAAGGGCCGAAGCAATCATTACGGATCCCATGTCGTCTCCTGGCATCTTGAAGCCAAGCGAGTTTGCGGTTGTCATTATGTCGGCGGAACTGGTCTGATAGGGTTGGGCGAATGCGTCGAATGAACTTAGGAATTGACCATGACCTGCGACAAGAAAGGCGCTAGCGCCAACAATTACCCCGAGTATTGCTATAGCGTAGAGAACATTGTTGAGACGGAAGAAGGCTCTGTTTCCGCCGAAAATCAAGAGCGCCCCGAAGAAAGCCGTTGATAGAATTCCTGCTATTGTTAGAGCTGTCGTGGTGCTTACGGCTACGGCCAAATCGCCTCGTCCGATTATCGAAAGGAGTGGGCCTACGCCAGCCGTCACCCATACGGTTGCGCCAAAAGTTGAACTAAGGATCAGTGCCCCAAAGATTCCCGTCAGACCTGCTGACAGGACTCCGAGGGCCGGGTGCAGTAATCTGGATATGTAGATGTAGTCGCCTCCGCTGCGCGGTATTGTGACGCTCAGTGCGTAGTATGTCGTGTTCACGAATAATGCAAGAATGAATCCGATAGTTATTGACTGCCAAATTCCGCTGCCCGATGTTATGAGCGGCAGCAACAGCATGCTTCCGCTGATAATCGACACGCCCGTCACCGAGACGGCGTTGAACTGCAAGATGTCGAGCAGGCCGGCTTCTCTAACGAGCCCCGTGGCATCTCTAACGAAAACCCGCTTCTTTTCTGCCATCTTGAACACAAATTCAATGTTACGCGGCACGGTGTGCTTATAAGACTTCCGCGACGGGTGGCTGTGAAAAGTTATCCGTTTTGTTCCTTGATGGTTGTGAGGTTTGCGATTCCGATGTTGTAGGTGAGGGTCTTGAGGTGGAGTTCACGTCTCTGGGCTCTTCTCTTGTGGCTGGTTAGGTGGTTTCCGTAGCATCGTTTCAATGCACTGTAGATGGATTCGGCTTTGCTGCGTTGGTGGTAGCGTTTGAGGAATGTGGTTTGGTCTTCCAGCCATAGGGTGAGCATGTCACGCCACGCTTGGCTGCTTCGTTTTCGGATCGTGGCGTTCCGTTTCGGCTTGATGATTGGGTTGCGGCCTTTCTTGGCGATGAGGTTGCAGTTTCGTCTTGAGAGGTATGCTGGGTCTGCGCATAGGTCTCCTTCGCCTCTTGGTATCGGTTTGAGGAGCCTCTTGAGGATGGGTGAGTCGTGGCGTGTGCCTTTGGTTATGTTCTGGTTGAGTATCGCCAGGTTGCCTAGAGCGATGAGGAGGTGGAGCTTCACGTACTCGTGTCGTTTCCGCTTCCCCTTGACCGTGAGCCACGTTTCGTAGCGGTGAGTTCCGAAGCCTGAACTGTCAGCTGTGAGCCCCCTTTTTGGTAGGGCCTTGTGAGCTGCATGTTAAGCCTCCGCAGGTAGGCTTCCGGCAGGCGGAGCATGTGGTTGCGGATGGTTGTGTGGCTAGGCGTCTTCGCTAGGCCTATCTTGATGCGTTGTTCTGGGAAGGCGCGTAGGTAGGCGCTGATGCTCCGGTAATCCATCCCCAGCTAGGTCTTCAGTAGGAGCAGGATGACCATCGCTTTTGGCGGGTAAGGTGGCTGTCCAAGCTTCTGAGGCGTCCATGGGTCTGGGTTGGAGCCAAAGGCTACAAATCTGCTCAGGCCGAAACAAGCCGCTTAACAGGAGCCTTGCATAGTAACTTTCCACACCCCGGGCTGTCTAATTATGGGAACCACCATCTTACCCGTTAGATCTCCTCCAAGGATTAACGCATCGACTCCGTAGAACTTTCCCGCGTTGGTAAATTTTCTGAAGGCCCGCTCCGATCCATGGATGTCAGTGGCAAAGAAGATTCTGCTCAAGATTTCAGCTCAATTATTACTTTGATCCACTTCTACTATTACAGTCTTTTAGTAGAAATCCATTCCTCGATCCTATCAATCGCTTCCTCTATGCGGGGTATAGTGAACCCTATCCTGACATGACCTTCTGCGTTGTAGCCACTGCCCGGTGCCACGGCCACCTTAGCTTCTTTGAGCAGCCTGTATGCAAATCTTGTGGATGATTTGTCGTAGTAACTTATGTCGGGGATCAGAACTCCTCCCCCGTCCGGTTTGTGGCAAGTGATGTTTGGTATCTCGTTTATCCTTTTGTAGGCTATGTCTCTTCTCTTTTCACATGCCTTCAGTAGATCTTTGAGGGGTTTGGATTCCAAATCTCTGTACAGGGCCGCGGCTCCCCACTGAACAAATGTAGGCGGACCGCCATTATTGATTAGGAGATGCAGCTTGGCAATGTTTCTGATGAAGTCTTCTTCAGCTACTACATATCCAACTCTCCACCCGCCCATACCGTAGCATTTGCTAACACTACTCGTGTTTACTGCTCTCTCGCGCATGCCCGGAAATGAGAGAAGATTCAGGTTTCTCCTTCCCTCCCACACCAGACGTTCATTCGCAGTATCGTACAATATGTACAAATCATGATCTTTAGCTAATTCTGCCAGCCCCTTGAGTTCTTCCTCGGTGTAAACTCTTCCCACTGGGTTGCTGGGTGAATCCAGACAAATCATCTTGGTTCGCGATGTTATTCTCTCTGCTACAGCGTCTAGATCTAATCTAAAGTCCGACTCTTTTCGCAATGGAATGAAGACGGAGCGCCCACCGCTGTATTGGATGTGAAAGTTGAAGAAATAGTCCGGCTTGAACATGATCACCTCATCATCGAAATTTACTAACGACTGAATCGTCAAGAATATCCCCTCCTGAGCGCCCAGAGTTGTCAAGATCTCCTTTTCAGGATCTGCTTCTACATCCTCTCTCCTCAGCTTCTCGGCAATCGCTTCCCTTAGCTCGTTCACACCCAATAGCAAAGGATATTGAGTATATCCTCGATCCAATGCCTGTTTCACAGTATCCTTAATGTAAGTAGGCGTATCCTCAGTAATTTCATTGTTCGTAGCTAAGATGACATCCTCTCCTTTTCTGATCATCTCATCAGCTTTTTCCTCGATCAAACAAGTCTGATACGCAGCATTCTCACTGAAGACAGGTAGATCTCTGACCTTATTTACTACATTCCAATTTACCAATTTAATCGCTCATCCTGAATTCAAGACCTGCTTGTATACCAATTAAATAGCGAATTCCAATCCCAGTTCCCGAAGCGTCGTCTTGGTCGGTATCCCCATTTCGTCCCATCCCCGATACTCATAGTAGTTGTTAAGCATCTGATCAAGCGGAATTGTTTCACCTTTGAACGGTCCTTCCGGCAATGGCTCCATGAGTCTTTCAGGAAGGGCATCGTCCTTTCTAGTTATTCCCTCCCGAACGTTGAAGACACGACACAAGTTGGAGGCCCTTTCGCCAACCTTCATTAATTCCTTAGGTTCAACGTCCCATCCTGTGACTGAGCGGGTTAGGTCTACCAGCGTGTTTATTGAAATACCACATGGATGAACTGTAAAGAAACAAACTATAAGCGAGTCGTACAGGGAGATCAGGTCTTCAGTTATTTTCACCAGGTGTGCTTTCTCTTTTCCAGCATATGTCACATAACTGAACCCCAGTACATCTTTGAATGACTCATCTATTCCTATTTCGGGAGTTATCTGGCCATCTGCGAAATCATCGTCGTGCATGGCTTGTAGGTGGCAGGCGCCTCGGGGCGATGTCGCGAAGGAAAGGCCTAGGCCTTTCTTTCCTCGTGGTTCGTGCATCGGCAGTTCTTGACCTTTAACGTGGAGCGCCCATTTCTCAGATCCTCCGCCTATCTTTGCAGATGCCTTCTTCACTCCGTCCGCAAGGATATCGCCTATGCCTTCGCGACGTGCGATGTTGTGGATTAGTTGAATTACCGCATCATAGTTTCCCCAAGAAAGATCCAATCCACCAGTGTCTTTCTTGGATATCACGCCTTTTTCGTAGCATTCGATAGCGAAGGCGATCGATATGCCTGTGGATATAGTGTCAAGCGTGTATTTGTTGCAGAGTTCGTTAGCTTTGGCTATCGCAACAAGATTGTCATTCATCAACAAGGATCCGAATGCGGCGCAGGTCTCGTATTCGGGTCCTCCATAGTCTGGATCGACCTCATAGGGTGCATTCTCCTTTACAGCCACGACACGGTAGTGACAAGTAGGACACGCTGGGCATGTGGCTCGTCCAACCAGAATGGTTTTCGCCATCGTTTCGCCTGAAATCTTTTGAGCACCCTCGAAGGTAGACTTTTGAAAAGCTTTCGTTGGAAGACGTCCGCTCGCGTTGAGCGGTTCTAGGCCGCCCGAGGTTCCATAATTGTAAGCGGTTTTGTAGAATAGGTTCTCGAGAACTTCTTTCGCAGCTTTTTTCGCTAGGTCTTCGAACTTCTCTTCATCAGCGACGGGAACCTTTCTGGTGCCACGTACCGCCACAGCCTTCAATTTCTTTGAGCCCATCACTGCACCCATGCCGCTTCTTCCCGCCGCGCAGTGTAGGTCGCTGACGATGGAGGCGTACCGGACTAGGTTTTCGCCTCCAGGCCCGATACAGGCAACCTTAGTCTTATGATCTTTCGTTTCTTCTCTAATGGCTCTTTGAACTTCGCCAGTTATCTTGCCCCATAGATGTTCAGCTTTTCTTATCTCGACTTCTTCATCACGTATCCACAAATATACTGGACGATCGGCTTTTCCTTCGAAGACCACGGCATCATAGCCAGCATACTTCAGCTCGGGTCCGAAATAGCCTGCCGCGTGGGCCTCCCCCCAGATGCCTGTCAGCGGAGACTTTGCCATAACGCAATATCGACTATTACCTGCAAAAGGAGCTCCAGTCAGTGGGCCGGTGGAGAAAATGAGCTTATTGTCGGCGGAAAGAGGATCGACGCTGGACTTAAGCTCTTCAAACAGTATCTTTGCGCCCAGGCCTCGGCCGCCCAAAAACTTTCTGGCAACGTCCTCCCTCAATTCTTCACGAGTTACTTTTTCATCACCCAAGTTTACTCTAAGGATCTTGCCCACACATCCGTACACTGTCAATCATCAAAAGTGTCGAGAAGCCCCACGTGTATTTAGTCCTTTCCAACGGGAACTGTGTTTCTCGTTTCCCGAAATAATTTCGCATCCCGCAAGATACGTTGCATGGTCAAACTGAATGACCGGAAGATCCGCTGGATCATCCAAGAGAAACTGAGGGGGAGGGGTGCAGGCGAATTAGCATTGATCCAGCGAGTCTCCAGGAGACGAATAGAGCAACTCTGGCAAGCCTACAGGCGGACAGGCGTCCTCCCAGCCCTCAAGAAGCCTGGCAGACCCACGAAGGCCTCCATCGATTGTGGAATGGGCAGGACACGTGACCGGATCAGGCTACAGCTGTTAAGGAAACATCCTCGTCAGCTCGAGAGTTGTCGAATCGATGGCCAAAGCGTACGAGCAGACAACGGGCGACATAATCGACAAGCTGCTGGAGGCGCTTTCAGCAGGCCAAACGGTCGGCGGTGACCGAAGAGGGCAGCAGTCGGCTGCGCTCCTAGTGATCCGGGACAAAGGCGGCTATGAAGGCATGACGGACAGGTACGTCGACATACGAGTTGACGATCACACCGCGCCGATTGAGGAACTGAAACGTGTGTTCAAGATCTATGACATGACAATGCTTTCGCGAGAAGACCGAAGAATCTCCTAACAATCGACCGCGAGATTGCGACAACATTGCAAAGGGATCTCAAGAAACTTGGCACGTACAACGAATCCATTAGCGGCGTTCTGGATGACGCAACCAAGAAGTCCCTGAGGAACTTCATTAACATCAACAACTTCGAGAACAAGATGCGGAAAGACGAGCGAATCTGGAAGAGCATACTCGACTACATGGAGGATCTCGCGCGAAAGGTCTGATATATCGGGCCTGGTAATCCCCTGCTCTCTGCCAGTATTGTAGGCGGGTCCACATCATACTTGGACAAACAGCCCTCACCGGCAGCTCTGAAAAACCGCAGTGAGCCAACTAGCCTCGTCATCAGCGCGAAGGGGGACGCCCTGCCCACGAAAGGAAAACTGTAGGGCTGCCCGAATCCGCTGGTCAAGCTGGATATGCCTCTGAGGTGCTTCTTTGCCGCAACTACGACTGTCGGAACGATACAGCACCGGGCACTGGCGGTAGGAGACCTTAGACAACATATCAAAGCTCGCCTACATACTGGGCATTGACTGCACAATTTTGAACAGGTCTTGGGAAAGCTAAAATGCTCAATGCTCACTAGAGCGGCGACACATACCGTGCTTAGGTAGCACAAGAAAGAGCCCAAGAGGGGGTCAGATCGTGCCCATCAAAGACATCCATGAAGAGACCAAGAGAATACTCAGCTTGATTGAAGAACGTAAGATCGTCCTTCGCCTTGTGGGCGGCATGGCCATTCGTTTCCATTGTCGAAGTGCCGAGAAATCGCCGCTCAGTCGAAGATACGTTGATGTCGACTTGGTCGGGCATGCAAAGCAATCAAAGCTGATCAAGAGACTCTTCGTGGATCTCGGGTACACCCCGAGAGATCGATTCAACGCGATGCACGGCGATACTCGACTGATCTTCAATGATCTGGAGCATGAACGCCGCGTCGACATATTCCTCGATGTCTTCAAGATGTGTCACGTCTTCAACTTCAAAGACAGACTCGAGATCGACCCTCACACGCTTTCTCTGGCTGACTTGGTGGCCACGAAACTCCAGGTCGTACAGATGACAGAACGCGAATACAAGGATCTAATGTGTCTACTTCTTGATCATGCAGTTGGGACGAAAGACGAACCTGAAGTCATCAACGGCGCTTACCTAGCGAAACTCACCTCTAGTGACTGGGGTATCTACATGACTTTCAAGCAGACGATTCACAACCTCCTAGGCGCTCTTGACGCCTACGGACTAACTACGGAGCAGCAACAGGTTGTCAAGGATCGAGCACAGCAGATCCTTGCCATGATCGAGGAAGCACCCAAGAGCATGGCGTGGAAGGTCAGGGCGAGAGTGGGGGAGAAGGCCCCTTGGTACGAGCTTCCGGAAGACGACAAGGAGATCGTTAACTAGCACAGGTTTGCGTGTGTAGGCTAGAGTCTCCAGATACCGAATTCTCCTACCGTCTGAGAAGTCTCCACAGGCTCATACCATCTCTTCTTCGCGCCGATCGTTGACCGTATCTTCCAGCCAGTGGTCTTGGGCTCGTTCTCGATTCTCTCAAGGAGCGTGGAGATCTTTGAGGTTATGTCGCTCTTCTCTGTCTCGTTCAACTCGGCCATCTCCGAAACAGCTTTGCGCAAGCCGTTCAGGTTCGTCGTGACAGTGTACCAGAACCCCCAGTCCTTCGCGAGGAGCGACGCAACATAGCGCATATCAATAGTCTCTGGCGTCTGCCCCTCTCCCAACGAGTGGGCTCGCAGAAGCAGCAATGTGTCTTTGAGATCCTTCTCGCTGAAGGAGACTATCTGCAGTTTCTCAAGCAGTAGGTCGGCAAGAGAGATTGTGGGGGAGTCCAGCTCAAGCCTGCCTCTGAAATCAAGCGGGTGGTTCGCAGCCAGAAGCTTATCAAAGAAGACATCAGCGTAGAACCACCCGTCCGGGTGGAAGTATATCTGGCGTTGTGTTGCTGCGGAGGACAGCGTTGTCCGTCTCTTGCGGTAGCCAACTGACTCGAAGAATTTGCGCACGTTGTCTCGGAATTTCATATATGACATGAAATCGAGGTCCGTGTATTCCTGCTCATTGGGACCGAGCCTGCCTAGCCTCTTCGCGAAATCCGTATGCTCGCTGCTATGCACTCGAATAGCGACGCCCCCGATCAACCTAAGCGGAATCTTTGCTTTCGTTGCCTCATCAATGATCTTCCGTCCCTGCTCTAGGAAAGCTTCCG
>Ga0315296_10001874_pt1 | contig 18197 bp, 24 predicted proteins | sample YL17G14_18_MG_FD_203921 | JGI IMG/M metagenome (GOLD analysis project Ga0315296, IMG submission 203921) | Sediment microbial communities from Yellowstone Lake, YNP, Wyoming, USA - YL17G14_18 | ecosystem: Environmental > Aquatic > Freshwater > Lake > Sediment | place: USA: Wyoming | collected... | reverse complement strand
CCTTCCCTTTACTACAAATTCCTAGTGTGGGACATAAATAACGAAAGGCTACCTGTCCGCCTGCTCGATAGCTTTCTTAACAACTTCTTCTCCAAAAGCCTAGTCCTTTATGCCCGCAAGGCCCGTAACCACTCATAACACTTCCCTCTCCTATCGCCGTCATCTTTTCACATCGCTGTAATCACTAACTTTTATCGCCGTTATCCTCCCTACTTCGGCCTACATCTCAATACCACAACATCACTAAGAGAAGGCAGATGCCGAGCTACTCCATCCAGCGAATTTAATATGGCGAGCGACATGCCTTTGGGACACTTAGCCAGAAATATGCCCCACCACGGAAGCCCAAAAAGCAGCGACGCTCCAGTAGCTCGTTCTACTGCAAGATAGCCATCCACCAGCCGCCTGAGAAATGAATAATCGAATTTATGTGTATGGTCAGGCGGCACTTCCCACGGCATCCTACCTTCCGGGGCTTTGAAACCGAGCTTCTTCCTGAAGAACCATACCATTTTCCCTAGCTTAAAGCCAAGGCTTTCAAAATTGGCTATGGCTATTATCGCTTTACCTTCAGGTTTAAGCACCATGGCAATTTGACCTATAACCATCGCCGGGTAGAGAAAGTGGTCCAGAGCTCCTTTACACACAATCTTGTCCACAGACTGAGCATGGAACGGCAGATGCTCACCCACTCCCTGAACCACGCTCATTTTCGCCCCGTTTTGAGAGATATGATTCTTGGCATGCCTTATCATTACATTTGAAGGCTCAAGCCCGATGACCACCGCCCCTTTTTTAGCCATCTCCACACCATCAATGCCCCTGCCGCATCCGATATCCAATATCGCTTCCCCACCTCTCGGACCCACGCTCTCCAGAGTAACTTCATTCATCCTCCGGAATAGGAAATCCGCATCGGGATAAACCACCGCAGGAAAGATATCCCCATCATCCCACTCAAAGTCAAACTTAGAGTGTTTGTTGTCATTGCAAGGGGCACTTCTGCTGTCATTGCGAGGAGCGTTAGCGACGTGGCAATCCTTAGAATAGCCATGAGATTGCTTCGCTTCGCTTGTAATGACAAGGGGGAATCTGCACTCACGAATTAAGGTAGAAATCCTCTTGAACATAAAGAAGGCAGTCTCCTACTTGGCTCCCAGAGCTTTAGCCTTATTATAGGCGGCGATTACCGCCTGAAGGAGCAGAGAACGCAGCCCGCCTGTCTCCAACTGCAGCAGCCCCTCGGTGGTCGTCCCTCCCGGCGATGTCACCATGTTTTTCAACTGAGCAGGATGTTTACCCATCGCCTCGACAGCTCGCGTCGAACCCAGCACCGTCTGCACCACAAGTTTTTCAGCCATATCACGGGGCAAGCCTATATGGACACCGGCATCAACCAGCGCCTCGATAATGAGGAAAACATAAGCCGGGCCGCTGCCGCTTAAAGCAGTTGCCATATCTATGTATTTCTCACTGGTGACATGGATTTCTTTACCCAGAGCAGCCAGTATGGACTGTGCCATCTCCTTCTGCTTCTGATTCACCTCTGCGGTGGCTGTCCACACCGTCATGCCTTCACCGATCTGGGCCGGCATGTTAGGCATCGCCCGGACCAGGCAGGAATGTCCCAGCCCTTCGCGTAAGCCCTCCAAAGTGGCCCCGGCCACTATGGATAGCACCAGTTGCTGAGGCGTCAAGCCTTTCATTTCAGCTAACACCTTGCCCAGTTCCTGCGGTTTCACCGCCAGAACAACGACTTCAGCTCCCTTACCTGCTTCCTTATTGTTGGCTACAGTCTTGACACCGTAATTCTTTTTCAAGATATCACGTCGGGCTTGGCTGACATCGCTGGCGGTGATATCAGCAGGCTTAGCCACCCCTTTACTTAACACGCTCTTAACTATGGCTTCCCCCATCATGCCGCCGCCGATAAAACTTATCTTCATTACTGTCTCCTCTCGCCAAAAATAGCTCGACCTATCCTAAGCATGGTCGCCCCCTCCTCAACCGCCACCTCAAAATCATCGGTCATACCCATAGACAGATGCTCCAGTCCCAAGAAATCTCTAAGCTCCCGCAGCTTGCGAAACACAGGCCTGACCGCCTCGGGGTCAGTCACAAATGGAGCAACAGTCATTAGCCCAACCGTTTTCAAATTAGTCAATTGCTTTATCTCTTTTACTGCCGCTTCAGTCTCTCCCACAGAGAAGCCACCCTTGGTCGCTTCTCCGGAAACATTGACCTCAAGTAAGACAAGCAGGGGTTTTTCTACCCGCCGGCTCAAAATCTCAGCTAGCCTTACCGAATCCACGCTGTGTATTATGTCAAATAGCTCCGCAGCAGTCTTAACCTTATTGCTCTGGAGGTGCCCTACCATATGCCAGGTAACATCCGGCTTCAGGTCTGCAAGCTGCACTATCTTACCCTCTGCCTCCTGAACTCGGTTCTCGCCAAAGTCTCTTATACCCAGGTTAAAAGCCGTCCTTATCGCCGGAACCTCAACCCCCTTGGTAATTGCCACCAGCGTTATCCCGTCAGGCGACCTGCGGCTGCGCTCACAAGCCCGTGCAATTCGCCTCTGCACTTCCCCTATATTCGCTTCTATATCCACACCCTCTATTCTAACACGCCAGAGAGCCACTTTTCGATGCCAATCTCTTTCCCCTCTCCGATGGGGTAGTTTTCCTTTTTACTTTCCCCTCTCCCCCGATGGGCTTTGCTCCCAAAGTCTTATTTGGGGACTACTTTTGGAGCAGCTACCACTTCTACTCCAAAAGTCAAAGATGGGGATTTTGCCAATAATCTGACTAGTTGCCCGACAATTAAATCCACCTCAAAAGTCAATGTGAACAATAATGATGATAGAGATAATCAAGACGATGGTGAACCACCATCGTCGGAGGTGGGTTCGGCTAATACGCTTGCTCTTATTTTTTTCTCTATTGCGATATTATCGGGCTTTGGCATTCTTTTCTGCTGTCTTGCACTATATCGTACAGACCCGATTTTTGCCATGGCGCTTTCACTACCAACTTCCATCGTTAGTACTATCGCCGCCATTATTATTCTTAAAAAAGAGAAAAATACCCGCTACAAGAGAACAAATAAAGACAATAGCCAAAACAATGCCAACTGTTTTCATACAATCCATGCCACAATTACAATGGTCAAAGATAGTATCAGTCAATTCTTTTTTAAGAATAATGGCACTCCAAAGGTTGATGAAGGTATATATGGAAGCGAGAAAAGTAAAGAAGGCAATAAGGAACAGAAACCAGCTGATTATTTTAGCCACAACACACCTCCAAGGGGGAAATCATGACTATTATAAGGCTTCCCCAGATGGTGTCAATACCTATTGCCTATTGGCGTATAATAGAATGGGGAGTAAGTAGTTACACAAAATGTGCAAGATGTTTTCGCAGTTATGGGGGTTACTCAAAAAGTATTTATCCCTATCATCAATCAAAGCTACTTATGGTAAAGTCTCTGATATGGTTAAAAAATGGGCTAGAAGAGATGATACAAAAGCATATGCTAGCTTCGCATGTCGTGTACTCAAGCGTCTTTGGCGAGCATTCAGCCAAGCTTTTGTTAGTTTCGGCGCAACAGTCACTGTCTTATACCTCGGATGGGGCTTATCCGTACTTATTGAAGGGTGGAGTGGAACTATGACACTGACATTTGAAGCCCAGTGGCTGAAGTTAGCAGCCGAAATTGGTGCCATTGTATTTATTGCACTTTTTGTGTTAGGGATTTATGCCTCGGTGTGTGACTTTATAGCAATGCGTCGTAAATTGAAATTACCTAATACTGATAAAGATTCAAACGAATTTGTTTCGATTGTTGTTTTCGAACAGTTTAAGAAAGAGGCTAGAGATGAATTTTCAGGCATTAATAAGAAACTAGACAATATTTCGGGTATTCTGAATAAATTGACTAAGAGTAGCAACCATACATCAAATGCGAAGGTTAAAAACCACAGGAGAAGATGACTGCCAATATCAATATGGCGTACTTTCGAGAGCTTTTGGTGCAGTCATCATTTTGGGTTCAAGCGGTTGCCAGAATGTCGGCTCACTACCTAGTTCGCAGATAGATTGTATCAGGACGCAGATATTATGACAAAGCACCTTGCACAAGACCTCGTTGACCTGAGCAATCGGAGTCTTGGAGCGGACAGCACCGCCGAACTTCATCTTAATCATGGAGAATACGGTTTCAGCATTAGACCGCTTGTGATAGTGTTGCATAAAGGCTTCCCGATTGAAGTTGTAATAATGCCACATTCGATGCCACAAGCTGTCAAACTGTCTAGCACCTTGACTACCCTTAGAATAGCTTTTGAAGGGTATGAATGGGACAGCATTAACAGCGTTAATAGCATGGAGATTGCGTCGGCTGGAATATGCCTTGTCAGCAGAGACCTCACTAATAGAGAATGTCTTAGCGGTTGTATTTACCAGTTCAGGAAGCTGTGGAGCATCGGCTGTTTCCGTAGGAGTGGCTTCTACAGCAGTAACTATATGGGTATTGACACCGCACATCAGATGTGCTTTTATCCACTTTACTTCGCTTCGCATCTTGCCCCACTTGTGGTCAAACCATCGGTCATAGGTGGTAGAAGCAAAGCCAGACGAATCAACGGCGAAGTCAGTTTCTACGGCTCTGAGAGGGCTAGCACTTTGCTCAACAAGAGACTTGAGCAAAGGCGTCAATTCGGGATTCTCCAACGTGCGGAAACCACTGGTAAGAGACGGAGATTTAGAAACCAATCCTTTTGCCTCTGCTTCTCTAAGGCTAGCCATGAAACGTCTACTAGACATTGTGCTATAGACTTTGTAAGCGGCACTAAAAACAACATCGGACAGCGGGAGTCGAGGCCTACCGAGTTTATACTCTGGTTGCTGAATTCCATTGCACAGGTCACGGAGCAGAATTACAAAGCGTTCCTGTTCGTGGGTTTGGACTTCATTATAGACAGGCCAATTTTGGGTATAAGTTACACGCATCGTTTTGGTTATAACCTCAGTACCATCAGGGCGTTGCTCTTTCTGTACAATGAACTCAACCGCATAAATGTGCTGGCACTTTTTGTGCGTAGTCTCATAATGTTGACAGGTGCAAAATGGCTCGCCGTGGTCAAGGTTCACCACGTAAGTTCCGTTGCCCGATTGAGATGGAACTTTCCAGCCCAGTTTGTTTTTCCCAACCGTGTTGCTTTCAGCTATTGCCAATCCTCGTTCTTGCCATTTGTCCATTTCATTACTCCTTTATGTATCTATAATAGCATACAGCGTCTATACTTGTCAATAGGTTTTAAGGGTAATTACCAAAAAATTTTTCAAAAAAGTTGTCTGAACTCTATTGACATTGATATACTTTGTATGCTATTATGGTTTATGATGAATGATATACAAGCTAAGTTAGCTGAACTTGAAGGCAAAAATTGGACACTAGCAGCAATATCAGATGAGTTAGATGTTAATTACAATACCGTTCAGAAATGGAAAGCAGGCGATAGATACCCCTCGATTGCAAAATTAATAATCGAAAAATTGGATAAACTCGCAGAACGAAAGCGTGTTCCTAAAAAAAGACGTTACATCAAAGGTGGCAGAGTGATAAAATGATAACGTGCAAATACGGCTTCTCCTCATCAGTATTGCCTTTACTAGCATTTTCGGATTTTTACCATTGGTGGTGCCATCAATGAAACCTTGGATAGCCTATATAGGTATCGGTTTTTGTGTTCTTGTAGCTATTTGGGCTATATTTGCACCTGCGTCTATCTTTGATAAGTGGAAAAACGGATGGAGTATGTTCTTAAAAAGAGGGTTTATACGACACGGGAAAACTGTGACAGCAATGGCAAGAACATCCGACGTTGAGAATTACAAAGAAGTCCTAAGTATTCAAAGACAAGAGCCAAGCAATCGGCCGTCTGTTCTATCCCAAATTATATCTACCATTTGTAGCTTTATAATAATCACATATGGGTTAATATTATTAAACTTTTGGCGTATTGGTAAATTAACTATGCAAATTAACCTGTATTGGTTTTTGTTTCTTGTTTTTTTTATAGCATTCCCAATTTTTATCATACTAGATACTTATGTTTGGGAAAGAAAATACTACAAATTAGGTAAAAGTGCTGTGGAAAAACATGAAACAATCACTTTGTATGGAGACATCGACAAGATTTTTTATAGATGTCTTAAAGTGATTAGAGAAAGAATAAAGCTGAGAAAAAATTCACGAATATTGAAAATGGAAAAACCTAAATTCATCAAAGCCTTGATTGGAGGGTCTATAATTACAATAGAAACTAGGCAGGTAGAAAAGGATGTGACTGAGATTTATTGCCAAAGTGATAGCCAGTGGTTGACGGCCAAATTTGACTGGGGGACTAACCAAAGAAACGTGGATAAATTTGAGTGCCTGATTTTAACAGAAGTAGGGCAATAGGCAAAGATTACTTTTGATACAACTTACTGATTTTCGATACAAAGAGCACTTAATGATACAAAGCCTATTAGACCAAATTAGCAAACGCAAGTGTATACCAAAGAAAAAACGATACGCTACGGACACTAAACGAGATAGCCAAAATGGTTAGAAGGAACAAGCATGGCAAACTACAAGTTAGCGGTCTCTATGTCCACTTCTTAAAAATTGATTTCTATAAGCTACTCTTGAATTTGCTTGTATTAGCCCTTTTTGGTGTTATCGTCTGGTCAGCCGTAAAACTGTTTTCAGGCGAATTTTTACATAGCCCATTGATTGGCAGTTTAGTTTTCTTTGGTGAAATCACTGCCTTTGTTTTGCTGTGCAGGCATACTCGTGCTAATAGGTGGAGACCGCCCAGCATTGTAGTGACTGCTCTAGTTATAATTGCAATGTTGGTTGTTATGGCCTTTGCTGGTGTGCAACCAATGTCATCCTACAAGGATAATGTTATAAGTAAATGGAATACATATTGGACAGAACAAAAAGTAAAAACTGAGGAAAACCTTGCAAAGGCAAAGATAGAGGAACAAAAAGAGATTGAGGAACAAAAGAGAATAAGTAATATCAATAACATTGATAAATCTGCAAAGATGGAACGTGAAGTATTAGATTTAGTTAATGAAATAAGAAAAGGCAAACAGATAACACCTTTAGCTTGGGATGATGAGTTATATGTTTATTCAAAAAATCATAGCCAGGAGATGGCAGAGATAAAACAGCCATTTCATACAAAGGTGGGTATGCCCTATGCTGAAAATTGCTGGGGAGGTGAAGGGTCTACAACTTGGGATGCAAATACTATTGTAGATAGCTGGATGGGTAGTGATTTTCATAGAACTTGGTTACTTTGCCCAAGTTTAAAACATATAGCTATAGGAATAGTAATATCAGATAGCGGAATGTATGCATCTTGGACTTTTTGGGTAAGTGAGCCTAATTATTCCGATTGGTGGTATTCTAATGGAAGTAAGCCACCCCCGTGGTGGTATTAACATTCACTTTTGGAGCAACTACATGACTTTTGGAGCAAGAAGCACTTTAGGAGCAAAGCTACCCCGATGGGAGGAAGGGTGGGCAGGCATCCAGCGAGGATTTACTCCTGCTGGGATATGGGGAACGGGAGAGGGTTGGGTGAGGGTGAAACTGCGGATAATTCCCTTTTACAACGTCAAAACAAGAAGGGGATGAACATCCTGGTTGTTTTCATATAGGCGGCATATTCAGCGCCGAACTTCTGGAGGTTCTCCACCTCCTCTACCTTAGCGGTGGCTGCCAGAAAGGCTGTGGCTGCCACAGCCAGTATGCCGCCGAGAAGTGACGGGTCTTTGAAGAAGACTCCCCACGCAAAAAATAACAGCGAACTGTAGAGCGGATGGCGGATGTGCTTGTATGCACCCACTTTCACCAGGGTGGTAGTGCTCTCAATTCCGCTTTTCGGTCTCCCGATGACACGAAGCAGATAGAATCCATGCACCGCCAGGACAAGCGATGAAAGCAGCAGCAACCACGAAACTATTTGAAAGGCGGAGAAGGGGCCTCTGAACCAATGCTCTACGTTTAGCAAAAACAAGACCAGGATAGACTCGAAGGCAAAGAATCGGTAGAAGCCATGAGACCGCGGATTGCGTAAGGGTTTCCATGACACAAAGAGGATACCCGCATTCGCGACAGCGAAGATAATCAGCTTTACCAGCAGCAACACCAAAGCTGTCCTACCTCAGATAAAACTCAGAAAGAGAGCGTCTAGAAATTCCTGTGTCATTGTGAGCCCTTCGTCTTGTCATTCTGAGCGTAGCCAAGAATCTCACATAACTCAGGATAAACTCCGCGAAGCAATCTCACGATTTCTTGAATCTTACGGTGTAATTAAAGAAGTTCTCGGATACCTTATCCACCACAAAACCGGCCTCCTCACCTAACTTGGTGGTAGTCGATTTCCATGGATAATCAGGGTCAGGGAACAATTCTGTTACCGCCAGAACACCCTCCGGTTTCAATACACGCTTTACCTCTTGCAAAGCCCTGTTTCTATCAGGTATCTCCTGGAGGACCGTAACCATGTAAACAAGGTCGAGAGAACCGTCATCAAACGGCAGCTCATAGGCATTGCCCTCGATAAGCTTAATGTTCTTAATATCCTTGTTTTCAGGTCTGGATAGCTTATTCTCAAGCTGTTTCAACATATCCACCTGGATATCCAGAGCATAAACCTTGCCCTTTTCGCCGACAGCCCTAGCCACAAAAGTAGTAAACGCTCCGCTACCGCAACCTAAGTCGAGGACACGCATGTCCTCTTTTATGCCGCTGCGCTGTATAAACTTATCCGGCGGCTGTATCCTCCTCCTGTAGTTACTATCCAAGAGACGCCCGATAAACGCCGGCGCCGGAAAACGAAACATCTTCCTGACTAACTTAGCCACGCTGATCCAAAAGATAGGGAAAGCCAGAATTACCAATATGACGATTAATATGATTTTCAGCGCCATAATTGCCTAATCAAGCGAAACCTAGTGGAACACGGAACAGTGCGCCATGAATATCATCATTCTATTCTATTTCTCTTAGCTAAATTATGCCTTGCACACAGCAGTTGAATATTCTCTGCTACCAAGGAAGACCCACCCTTAGAGTAAGGAATAATATGATCGAAATGCAGATTGTCCTTGCTACCGCAAATAACGCACTGCCCCTTGTCTCGATTCCAGACTTCTAATTTAACCGACGCAGGAATGAGTCGAGTATGGTCAATTTCTTTCTGTTCAGTGGTTACATGTTCTATGTCATCCACAGCTTCCAATTCGAATTTGAAAACCTTTCGAGCCCCACTGTCTTCTTGCCAACCATCGACCAGCTTAAACAGCCCATTGTAGACCCAAATGCCAGAGTGAATCTTTTCGTAGACTCTCACTAATTCGGGTTGACTCTGACTACTTTTGTACCTCACCGCTGCTTGGTAGAACAAGCCATTCTGGGTCTGTGAGCCACTAGGATTAGTCACAGGTTGATCAACCATCTTAGGATGCTCATTTGTATTTCGCCTAGGAATATCATGGCCCTCGTAGATCAGAACTCTTCCACCGTCCTCAATTCTATCTGCGTAGGGAGCATCTTTACGTAAATTCATAAGTATGACACTGAATTTGCCTTGCAAGCGAAAATTCATTCCCCTCTGAAGATTCACACCCTCCTCCCTGCACATTTCCAAGTAAGAAATAACGTCACCAGACTGAATCATTCAGAAACCTCTCCAAAAAGCACAACTATGATACTGACACAGGTGAACGAAAAATACTTCAACAACTACCCCACCACTATATTAACCAGCCGCTGCGGGACGTAGATAATCTTGGCGACCTTGTTGTCTTTAACGTAGGCTTTTATCCGCTCGCGGCTCAAGGCTAGCTCTCTGGCTTCGGCTTCGGTAATGGAAACCGGCACGGTAACCTTATCCCTCAATTTGCCATTCACCTGAATGACCAGTGTAACCTCTTCTTCCTTAGCCAGCTCCCCGTCCCATTTTGGCCAGGGCTGATTATGAATGCTGTAACGATGACCAGTTCTCATCCACAGTTCTTCGGTAAGATGCGGCGCCGTCGGCGCTAAAAGCAGCAGCAAGTTGGTTATGGCCTCATTCCACAGAGAAATAGACACCGTGCCACCGTCGTGCACCTTGCCCAGATAATTGGTAAACTCCATCAGCGCCGCCAGCATGGTATTGAAGCGGAACCGCTCCATGTCGCCGGTCACCTTCTTGATGGTCTTGTGAATGAGACGGCTCAGTTCCTTTTCCACATCAGGGTCAACTTTACTCTCTGAGTAGCCGGATATAACCAAGTTCCAAACCCGGTTCAGCCAGCGGCTCATACCAACGATGCCCTGGTCGCTCCACTCCCCACCTAGCTCCCAGGGTCCAATAAACATAAGATAAGCACGAACGGCATCAGCCCCTATCTCAGATACATATACATCGGGCGTAACCACATTGCCCCGGGACTTGCTCATTTTGTCGCCCTGATAGATAATCGTCCCCTGGTTGAACAGCTTGATAAAGGGCTCATCGAAATCAACCAGTCCCATGTCTCTGAGCGCCTTGGCGAAGAAGCGGGAATAGAGAAGATGCATGACGGCATGTTCAGCTCCGCCGGTATACAAGTCCACCGGCATCCAGTGCTTCAGCTTAGCCTTATCAAAGGGATGATTATCAACATTGGGACTGGTGTAGCGCAGGAAATACCACGAGGAGCACATAAAGGTGTCCATGGTATCTGTTTCACGCTTCGCTGGCGAGGAGCACTTCGGGCAGGTGGTATTTACAAAGGACTCGCAGTATTTAAGCGGAGACTCTCCAGTAGGCCTGAACTCGGCATCAGGAGGCAGCAGAACCGGCAGGTCTTTCTCCGGCACAGGGACAATGCCGCACTTATCACAATACACCATGGGAATAGGCGCCCCCCAGTAGCGCTGCCGTGAGATGAGCCAGTCACGAAGCCGATAGGTAACAGCCCGCTTCCCCCAGCCCTTTTTCTCCATATAATCACAGATAGCTTCAAACCCCTGCTCGCTGGGTAGACCGTTGAACTGCCCCGAGTTCACCATAGTTCCAGATTCAGTATAAGCGCACTCAAGCTCTTCCCCCGACCAATCTGGAGGAGCGATAACTACCCGGATTGGCAGCCCATACTTCTTGGCAAACTCAAAGTCACGCTGGTCATGTGCCGGAACACCCATCACCGCCCCGGTGCCATAGCTGAGCAGCACATAGTCGGTAATCCAGATGGGCACCGGCTCGCCATTCAGCCTGTTAATCACATAGCTCCCCAGGAAGACACCGGTCTTCTCCCTCTCCACAGATGTTCTTTCGATTTCAGTTTGCCTCTGTGTTTGAAGGATATACTCCTCCACCTCAGCCTTATGCTCCGGTGTGGTAAGCAAAGGCACCAGAGGATGCTCCGGCGCCAGGACAAAGAAAGTCACCCCAAAGATAGTATCGGGACGGGTGGTGAATACCCTTATCTCCTTGGTATCAACGTCTTTATGCTCCAGACCAAACGATATCTCTGCCCCGGTGCTTCTGCCAATCCAGTTATTCTGCATTATTTCTATGCGCTCGGGCCAGTCTATTTTGCTGAAGTCCAGAAGTTCATCGGCATACTTGGTGATCCTGAAAAACCACTGCTCCAGCAATTTCCTGAGCACCGCCGTGCCACAGCGCTCACAGGAACCCTCTCCCACCACCTGCTCATTAGCCAGCACTGTCTGGCACTTGGGACACCAGTTCACCGGTGCTTTAGCCCGATAAGCCAGCCCAGCTTCATAAAGCTTGAAGAAAAACCATTGCGTCCATTTGTAGTATCCAGGCAGGCAGGTGACCACCTCACGGTTCCAATCATAAATGGCGCCGATGCTCCTGAGTTGGCGGCGCATATTCTCGATATTTTCCATCGTCCAGATGTAAGGATGAATGCCATGTTTAATAGCTGCGTTCTCTGCCGGCAGGCCGAAAGCATCAAAGCCCATAGGATGCAGCACATTGTAGCCCTGCATCCGCTTAAACCTGGCGTGGACATCCGAAGGCGCCACGGCATACCAGTGCCCGATGTGAAGGTCGCCTGAGGTGTACGGAAACATAGTTAAGGCATAGAACTTAGGGCGACTGTCATCATCCTTGACTTCATAAAGTCGGTCAGCCGCCCATTTCTCCCGCCACTTCTTTTCGATTTCCTGAGGATTATATTTAGAAGCACACATAACAAGCTGATTTTATCCCGTTGCGACTATCCCGTCAACCTTGGCCGTTTCAGGTTGTTCGGCAGCCGCCAGAATGTCATTCTGAGCGGAGCGAAGAATCTAGCCTATTTACTGAGTTTGCCTTGAATAAGATTCTTCGGTCACGGAGTTTATCCTGAGCCAGATCCTTCGATCGCTTCGCTCCCTCAGGATGACAGAAGCGAAGGACTCCCTCAGAATGGCAGAAAGCAAATGTAGGGACGGGCCTTTAGGCCTGTCCGAGACGCCTGTTTGTGATTTCACGGGCAGACCTGAAGGTCTGCCCCTACATTCAGCTATCACCAGAAGGGAACTAAACTCACTACGAAACAAGGGTAAAGCGATGTATAATGAGGATATGGAAAGGCAAGAATTTGAAGCCCTTGTCTTCAGAGCTATCGAGGCACTGCCACCGGAGTTCAAAAGCAAACTGGAGAACGTCGATATTATAGTTGAGGACTGGCCCAGTCCAAACCAAATCAGCAGGTTAGGACTCAGATATAAGACGCAGTTGCTAGGTCTTTACGAAGGAGTACCTCAGACCAAGCGAGACAGTGGCTACAACCTGGTTCTACCGGACAAGATAACCATCTTTCAGAAGCCCATCGAGCTGAAATGCCGCTCCGACAAAGAAATCGAAATGGAGGTGGGCAGAGTAGTACGCCACGAGATCGCCCACCATTTCGGTATCGGCGATGCCGCCTTATATAAGATAGAAAGCCAGAAGCTCAGGAAGAATGGCGAGAATGTTTAACAATTCCTGCCCTAATTACAGGCGAAACCACACAACCAAGCCTAGCCTCTTAAGGCAAGAGGTTTCAAAAAAGATTACAGCGATTGATAGAGATGGCAGCAATTATGGTGGCGATGTCATTCGTATCTTTTATCGCCGTTATCTTCTTTTATCGCTGTAATCGCAGTCTTTACTAAAGTGTCTGGAACTACTTACCCGTGTACTTAGGAGGTCGCTTCTCCAGGAAAGCCTTTGCCCCTTCTTTCTGGTCCTGGGTGCCAAAACACATGGCAAACAGATCCGCTTCGCACTCAACGCCGACCGAAAGCGGAGTATCTAAAGATTTATTGACCGCAAGCTTAGCAAATTTCAGGATTGCCGGGCTCTTGCTCTTAAGCTTTTTTATGACCTCATCAACTGTTTCCCTCAGCTTATCTGCAGGGACAACCTTGTTCACCAAGCCAAGCCGCAGGGCTTCCTCGGCCGAAATAGGGTCACCGGTAAAAATCATCTCTTTTGCCTTCTTCTCCCCCACAAGCCTCGGCAACATCTGGGTCCCAACTCCACCCGGTATAACGCCAACGCTTATCTCTGGCTGACCAAACCGAGCATTCTCAGAGGCTATAATTATGTCGCAGCCCATAGCGAGTTCACACCCGCCACCTAGAGCTAATCCGTTCACCATAGCTATGACCGGCTTGGGGATCTCCCTCATGAATGTATACGGCCTCTTCGTCCCCTTGGTCGACGTAATGACGCTAACGGTAGTCCAATCAAGAAACATGTTAATATCAGCACCAGCGCTGAAAGCCCTGTCGCCTGCCCCGGTGAGAACGATGACCTGCACCTCATCGTCGTCCTTAGCATCCTCCAGGGCAGCCATAACCTCACTCCGCAAAGTCTGGTTTTGAGCATTAAACTTCTCGGGTCGGTTGAGGGTTATCCAGGCAACGTTTTCCTTCTTCTCATAAATAATCGTCTCGAATTTCATTCTATTCTCCTTTCTCCTTTATATGGTAGCGCCACCATCTATGGCCAGAACCTGTCCGGTTACATAGCTGGAAGCATCAGAGGCCAGGAAAATCACAGCCCCAGCCATTTCCTCAGGCTCGGCTACCCGCCGCATAGGAGTTCCCATCATAGCACCCTGCAGAACATCCGGGTTACCCCAGAGGGCTTCACTGAAACGGGTTTTGGTCAGTCCCGGTGCTATGGCATTCACCCTGATGTTGTACTGAGCCCATTGCTGCGCCATGACCTTTGTTGCCATAATCACCCCGGCTTTACTTACGGAGTAAACCGGCAATATGTCAGGGGTAATCCCGGCAACTGAGGCAACATTGATAATCTTGCCCCCACCTTGCTCCTTCATCAACCTGGCCACCGCCTGACTGAGGAAGAACAGCCCTTTTAGGTTTAGATTCATAATGGTGTCCCAGGCACGCTCCTCTATGTCTATGGCCTGGTCCATGGTTGGGTTGGTACCAGCATTATTCACCAGAATATCAATCCTGCCAAACTCCTCTTTAACCTTACTGACTAGATTGCTTATCTCCTCGAGCCTGCCTACGTGTGCCGCCACAGCCAGCGACTTCCTACCCGCTCCCTTTATCTCTTTAGCCACTTCCTCAAGGTCTGGTAATTTCCGACTGGCTAAAGCCACGTCTGCACCGGCCTTGGCCAGTCCAACAGCAATGGCCTTACCGATGCCGCGGCTGCCGCCGGTTACCAGGGCCACTTTGCCTTTTAGAGAGAAATCGTCCGGGGAAAAATTCATGCTTACCTCCTAAACAAGATTCATTGGTTTTGGCCAGAAGCCGACACCAAAGTATATATCGCCACGGGCACGATACGCAACCTAAATATTTCCGAAAGGAGGAATTTATGAATTGTGGCGGGTACAAATTGCCCCAAAGTATGCCAATTACCCTATACCCAGAAAAATACCTTGGAAGAGAGACAAGAGCGCCTTATCGTTTAAGAATTAATGGTGGAGCTGATGGGATTCGAACCCACTACCTTTTGACTGCCAGTCAAACGCTCTCCCAATTGAGCTACAGCCCCACGCCAAAAAGTCTAGCAAAAAGCCCTGTGAAACTCAAACAGCGCTAATGTTTTAGAGGCCGACCCCAGGCATCTTTGCGGTATTCACTGGCGATAAGGATAATATCGCTAAGCCACCAGGCACCAAAGCCTCCTAAGATAAGGAGCTTAACGATCGCCGAGCGCGTTCTGCCGATATAAAAGCGGTCCGCCCCAAAAAACCCGAAGAAGAGCGACAAAAAAAGAGCTACGCGCCAGCTTCTTGGCTTAGGCTTAGATCTAGATCTAGATTTAGACTTAGGCATGGACCAACTAAATTCCTAGCACTCCTGCCCAGCGTAATATAGAGCGTAAGCCGAAATAGCCCAGATAGGCGATTGCCATGTTTTTTACTGCCTTGCCACCCCAGCATATAAAGAAGAATTTGACCAGTCCAAACCGAAGCATTCCAGCTATGGCCGTAAACGGATAAAACAAGGGATTCAGGATGGCTGACATCAAAAACACAGCTATCTCGCCGCGATTACGTATCCAATCGTTAAACTTGGCGAAATACCTGTGATTAAGATTTTGCACAGCCTTCTGCCCACCCCAGCCACTTAGGTAAATGCCAATGCTGCCAACTGCTTCACCCAAGCCAGAAACAACGCCAACTAGAGCCGGGTTTAACACACTGCCCAAGGTGAATACAACTAAAATACCCGGTATGGGCACAAAAACGGTGGCGCCAGCCAGAATACTGATAACAAAGGCGCCAAAGTATCCGTAGTGCTGAGCCTGCCTAATGTAATCCCAGTAAAAAACAACAGCAACACAAGAGGCAATGGTAAGCGCTAATGCCACACCGCCTATAATATATTCTCTTTTTCTCGATTCCGTCTTTGCTGGCATCGCCATTTCCGAAGACTCTCCCGTTTAAGTTAACTACCTCACCTATTTCTTAGCGCCGAAATTAATCTTGAGGAAATCTCTGATTCGCCTCTCGATCTCAGGATTATTCCAATCGTATTCGTGACCTGGAGCACTGACACAATGCGCGAACGCTACCCGTCTTCCCCTAAGACGATGCCACATCCATTTAAAAGGAGCAGCCATAAGGATTCTAACCCCAACCCACAGATTCCCTTGTACTAGGATATCGGGCCTGACCCCGTTACCTTCTACTGCTAGTGTCCTCTCGGTAATTGTTCGCCAGGATTTATACTGAAAAGGAAAGCCCACTTCAATGCTATAGACCGGGTAAGGTCCGCCTAGCTGCCGCATAACTGCGCTACCAAAGGCAGCACCCTGGCTTATCCCTACCAAAATGACCTTGATAGTACTGACATGTGTGATGATAAATCGCAGCCAGGCTGCCATTACACTTGCCTTAAAGGCAAAAGAGCGAAATTGCTCTCTCAAGTCCCGCATCTGCTCCCGCCACCCTGTGCCACTGCGGAAATACTGGGTCAGCAACAAACTATGCCCCATTTCCTCTATGGCGGCTTTAATTCCGGCCACTATGCCCCTCTCCCACTCCAGGCATTGGTCTAACTGGGCATGCCCCCAACCACCAGGGTTATGAACAATAAGGAAGTCTTTACCTTTGGCTTTAGCACAAACATCTATAAGTTGATTAGCGAAATTACTACCTGCCTCCTCACTCCCAAAAAGTTGCTGAGCCAAGCGATAGGCCTCTTCCCGTAAAGTCAGATTCGCACTAGTCATCTTTAGTCCACTGTTGACACTTTCGGCCTTCGCAGGAAAGCTTAATCAATGAAGCACCTACCTAACCGCATCAATAAGGTGATACTTTGCACTCTTCTCACCTGCTGAATTGTTCCTCTGCTCAAGATAGATTGCGTTGCCCTTTTGCCAAATCCAAAGATGATGTTCCCGCTTAAGCCAGGCACCGATAGATTGCCTAGAAGGATAAGCAATAAAAACAGCTTCTGCTACCCTATCTAGCTCAGCCAAAGCCCGTTTAGCGTCATCAATGATTGGTAAATGCTCCAATAAGTGACTGGCAAAAGCAGCCCCAAAGCTTTTGTCAGAAAACGGAATCTGCGTAACATCGGCAATTACGCCACGCGGGTGACCCGTAAAAGCATAGCAGACAACATCGAGGCAGACATCACCGTTGCCATGTGCTGGCATATTCAGCAAGCGACGAACCCTGTAAGTACCAAACGGTCCGCCAGCTACGAGCAGTGGTTTGCCAACCTTTTGGGCGAAGGCAGCGGCAGCCTCGTACTTCTTGTCTTTGTCCCGAATTTCACCCAGCCAGACGACCAGCTGCCAGATTACTACTCCAATAAATATGCCTGTTAATAAGAACAAGGCAATGTACATATCATGATTGCATTCCCACTAAACCCCTAAGAAATGGAACAATGAAGTCAACCCAAAATATCCACAAAATGCTATGAATGAGCTCTTAACTAAATTGCCCAGTAAAGAGTAAAGGAAATACTTCCATCCGGAGAAATGGAGTGACGCCATAGCAAGAGTCATAGGTAAATGGAAAGGATTTATTATGGCCGACATAACAAATACAGCCAGTGAACCATGCCGCTGCGCCCAGGCCATGGCCCTGTTATACAAACCTCTATTAACCATACAAGCGAGCTTCTGGGAGAGATCCTTACTACCCTGACCAATCATAAAGGTGATTAATTGCCCCAAGCTAGCGCCAAACCCCGATATTAGCCCTACTAATACTGGCGCTCCTATCCGCAACTGAGGTGCCAGGATAGACGGTAGAGTAAATACTAAAAGCCAATAGGGAACAGGTATTGCGATAAGGCTTAGAACACTTCCACCAAGGAAGGCAACAACGAGCATGCCCAGAAGACCATAAGTTGCTATATATTTTGTATCCAATAGGTAATTTCTGTAGTAAATAGCAACAACACAAAGCGAGATAGTAAGCAGTAGGGATAGGACACTTACTGTAATGTCCTTTTTGGACCAACCTTGTCCGGCTTCTCCATTCGCAGTTACAGCACCTTTGAAAGAGGAATCTCCCATCCTATTTAGCTGCCTTGACTTTCTTTTTGGTGCTAAAGCTTAGCACATCCCCATCAACGCCAACAACTACGGTGTTTCCGTCCTTTATCTCGCCCTGCAATATTCGGCTGGACAGAGGATTCTCCACATAACGCTG
>Ga0315296_10001873_pt1 | contig 18200 bp, 13 predicted proteins | sample YL17G14_18_MG_FD_203921 | JGI IMG/M metagenome (GOLD analysis project Ga0315296, IMG submission 203921) | Sediment microbial communities from Yellowstone Lake, YNP, Wyoming, USA - YL17G14_18 | ecosystem: Environmental > Aquatic > Freshwater > Lake > Sediment | place: USA: Wyoming | collected... | reverse complement strand
ATCGCCCTGCACAGCTTTGGGATCGGGATAGGACTGATATGGTCGCCTGCGTGGGCGTTTCAGATCGCCGGATGGCGGAACGTGGAGCCGATCTTCTTCCCTCACCAGGCGGGGGCATTCCATCTAGTGGTGGCCACGGGGTACCTCGTGGAGTACTTCAAGTACCGCGGTGTTCTGCTCCTGCTAATCGCGAAGTGGATAGCCACCGTATTCCTGCTGGGCAGCGTGGGGCTCGGGGAGACCTCATGGGTGGTGCTGGTATCGGGGATTCTCGACGCGCTGATGGGGATTGTGGTCTATTTCGTCCACCGCCAGGTTGTCGCCGGGCGGACCGGAGCGTGAGGGCGAGCCGATTGCGGGCCGTCATCAGGCCCCAAGGTCCTGCAGGACAAGCTGGTACTCCTCGCTGCCCAGTTGCTCGTAGACTTCCTGGATCTCATCGAGTCCAAACTGAAGGGTGACGGTGATGTAATCCCTCAGCGCGGTGGGGGGCAGCTCCTTCGAAGCGGGATCCTCGCGAAGGGCCTTCAGGCAGACCTCATTCCATACCGCCACGGCATCGCAGACCTCCTGCACCGAGAATCCCTGCTCGAATCTTCGCTCCGCGAGCTCCTGGCAGTAGGTCCTGAAGAGGGATTTGTCCCTGGTGCGGATCGCGTTCATCAGGTGCATGAAGAGCTGATGTCGCGACGACCGTCGCTCCTCCGCGGACAGAGCCTGGTAGGCGGGGAATCTCCGGACTCCCTCCGGTCCCAGAAACCGCTCGGTCAGCTTGGACTTGATCTCCGCCTCCTGCATCTTCAGCATGTTGTAAATCTTGAGATGCAGGAGCATCGGAAGGACCTTAAGGGCTGCGGTGTTGCGATGGTACCACTCGGCCGGCTCGGCCCTGAAGTTCTCGACCATGAATGGGACACGGCGCAGGACCTCGAGTCTGGGTCTCGGATGCCACCCAAGCCGCTTGCGCGTCCCGGCGGCGTCGATGTTCATCTGCCGGTCGACATATCCGCACATCCAGTAGGTCTCAAACGGCCGATAGCCGGAGATATTGCCGAACATCCGCCGAACGAAAATCCCCGGCCGGCACAGAACCCTCGGCATGTGGATGGGTCTTTTTCTCTGCCCGTAATATGAGAGCGTCGCCGCCTCGAAAAGCTGCTGGTGGGATACGGACCCGTCGGCGCTCGCGATGAGGACTTCTCCGCTCTCGATCTCGTTCAACCGGTCCAGGAGGCTCTTCAAAAACGTCACCACATCGCGGACATGCAGGTACGGGATCGAGGAAATCCCTCTCCCGGCGAGCACGCGCGAGGTCCAGGTGTCGGAAAGCCAGCTTCCGAGGAACATGTACAGGGGAGGATACTCGCACCAGTCGGAAAAGAGCGCGGCGAAGCGAACGATGCAGTAGGGGAAACGATTCGCGTACTCCCTGAGCATCTCCTCCCCGATCTTCTTGGTTCTGGCGTAGATGTGGGCCCCGTCCGGCGGTGTAGTCTCCGAGATGCTCTGACCGGGCGGGCGGAAATCGCATGCGGCGGTGGAGCTGGCGAAGATGAACCTCTTGAGGCGCAGTGTCTTGCACTGCTCCAGGACATTCCGCAGCCCGGTGACATTGGATCGCATGTATTCCGGGTGCTCTTCACCCGAGAAATCGTAATACGCGGCCAGATGCACAACCACCTCGGCCCCGCCGGTATCCCTGATCTTCTGGAAGAGCGTCTCCAGACCGTCGACATCGCCTATGTCGACCCTGTGCCACAGGATATTGGGATGCACCGGCGCGCCGGACTGCCGCTGGGATCGCCTTGCGACCGCGAATATCTTGTATCTCCCTTTCAGAGCGTCCAGAAGATGGCGGCCGACGAAGCCGGAAGCTCCTGTTACGACTATTCTCGGGAGTTCCATGGTCGTTTCTCTTGCGAAAGCTGCCCAATCCTGGCGAGAGGCGGATACCCCCCCATGCGCGACGTCGGCTCGCCCGGCTCCGGAGCGGTATTATACATTACATGTCCGCACCATAGAAGCCGGGCTCCCCGGACGGGGGATTTCCTCCCGGAGCATCCCGCCGTCCAGTGCGATTTCCCTGTTGACAACCCGCAGGTTGTGTAGTATGTTTCCGGTCCCAAGGGACCCACGAGTCAAGGAGCCCTGTCGATGAGACCCGGATATAGCCTTTTGGATGCGAAAGCCCAAAGGGTTTTTTTAGTCTTACGAGGAACGCACACAGGCCCGGGAGGGCCTTTTTCTAACGTCCCGACTACCGTTGCGGTGATCTCGGGTATCCTGCGAGCCGAAAGCTGCCTGCGGTATTGAGCTGAGCATCCCGGCATTCCGGAGCGATGCGGCGGCTTTCCTGCAGCATGTGAACGAGGTAACAAGAGAGATGGCTGAACAGGAACTTCAAACCAGAAAAACACTCGTCCTGGGAGTCGAGCACCTCCAGGGGCTGTTCGACGCCCTTCTCGGACGGGGTTACGTGCTGGCGGGCCCGACCCTGAGAGACGGCGCGATAGTCTACGATGAGATCACCTCAACGGCCGATCTGCCGGCGGGCTGGACCGACAAGCAGGACGCGGGAACATATCGGCTGGATAGGAGAGACGACGGGGCGCTGTTCGGCTACGTGGTCGGGCAGCACTCGTGGAAGAGATTCCTCCATCCGTCGTCTGTCGGCCTGTGGGAAGCCAAACGCAAGGGCGGCGGCTTCCAGATGACCTCAGGGAACGGGGAGTTCCCCCGGTACGCGTTCATCGGTGTCCGACCGTGCGAAATCCGGGCGATGGAGATCCACGACAAGATCTTCATTCACGGCGACCACCAGGATCACATCTACAAGACCCTGCGCGAAGGGGCCTTCATTGTTGCCGTCAACTGCCCGGAGCCGGGGGGCACGTGTTTCTGCTCCTCGATGGGAACCGGGCCGAGGGCTACGGAGGGGTACGACCTGGCGCTCACCGAGATCGTTGGTCCCGACGGGCACTACTTTCTGGTGGACGTGGGGAGCGAGCGGGGAGAAGAGATCCTTGGCGGAATTCCTCACAATCCCGCGACCGAGGAAGAGATTCAGGTCGGGGAGGAGCGGCTGACGAGGGCGCTGGGGAACATGGGCAGGATGCTTGAGACCGATGACCTGAAGGGGCTTCTGTACGCGAGTCACGATCATCCGCGATGGGAGGAGATCACGGAGAAGTGCATGAGTTGCGGTAACTGCACGTTGGTCTGCCCCACGTGTTTCTGCAATACCATAGTGGATAACACCGACCTGTCGGGAGAGACAGCCGTCAGGAGCCGCCGATGGGACTCGTGTTTCACAGTGGATTTCGCTTTCATACATGGCGGCAGCACTCGTCCGTCGGCGAGGGCCCGGTATCGGCAGTGGCTCACTCACAAGTTCGCGTACTGGCAGGATCAGTTCGGGGTGATCGGCTGCGTGGGCTGCGGGCGATGCATCACCTGGTGCCCCGCCGGCATAGACGTCACAGAGGAGCTGCAGGCCATCAGGGGCATCGAGCCTGTATGCAAGACCTGTGTGCCCAGCAGGGAGAAGAGCTTCGAGACCATGAGGAGAATGCTCGCCGATCACCCAATGATAAAGGAAATGGGCGAGCAGTACATCGATCTGGTGACCGAGTGCTCCTCGATCGTGCGCTTCAATCCCGGAGAGTTCATCGTTCACACGGGAGAGGAGGCGGATCGGTTCTATCTTATCAGGCACGGGATGGTGGCGATCGAGGTATTCACGCCGGAGCGTGGAACGATAATCGTGCAGACCATCGGGGAAGGTGAAATACTGGGCTGGTCATGGTTCATTCCACCGTACAAGTGGCATTTCGACGCGCAGGCGGTGGAGCTTACTCGCGCGATCGCAGTGGAGGCCAGGCGCATACGGGAAGCCTGCGAGAGGGACGTGCACCTCGGCTACGTGGTGAACAGATACCTTGCGCAGGTCATGGGGCAGCGAATGGAAGCAACGCGAATGCAGTTGCTGGATGTATACGGAGACCATGTTTGAGTGCGGGCGGCCGCTGAGGAGCGGGGACGATCGCCCGCCCTCGACGGTCCGAGCCGAAGAATGAGCGATTTGAAAGGAGAATGACCTTGGAGCAGATTGAGCGCATCCTTTCGGAGCACCCGTTTTTCAAAGGCCTGAAACCTCAGCACATCGCTGAAGTGGCAAAGGGCTCGACGAGGATAAACTTCAATCCCGGGGAGTTCCTGATGCGGGAGGACGAGCCGGGAAGCTGCTTTTTCCTGATACTGCACGGGAAGGTGGCGGTCGAGGTGTTCACGCCCGAGCGGGGTCCGATCATTGTGTCAACGCTGGGGGAGAACGAGATCCTCGGCTACTGCTGGATTGTCCCACCGTACCAGTGTCGATTCGACGTGAGGGCGGTGGAGCTTACGCGCACGGTCTGCGTGCAGGGGACCCGCCTGCGTCAGATTTGCGACGAAGATCACCAGGTGGGATACGAGTTATTGAAACGGACCTCCCAGATGATGTCCAAGCTGATAGAGGCCACGAGGGTCCAGATGCTGGACGTCTACGGGGACCATTCCTGAAAGGCGGGAAACCATGGTTGTCACAGTCACAGACCCGATGGTAACTCATCAGTACCGTGTCCAGAAAGTCAAGCGCGAGGTGCACGACACCTTCACGCTCGAACTCGAGCCCGTGACAAAGAAGGACTGGAGTCCATTCCAGCCCGGGCAGTTCAACATGCTCTATGCCTTCGGTGTCGGCGAGATCCCCATCTCAATCAGCGGGGACCCGTTCGAGCCCTACAAGCTCGTCCACACCATCAGATCGCTCGGCGCGGTCACCAATGCCCTTTGCAGCTCGAAGCCGGGGACCATCATCGGTGTCAGAGGGCCCTTCGGCAAAGGCTGGCCGCTCGAGCAAGCCCTGGGCAACGATGTGGTCATTGTGGCCGGAGGTGTCGGGCTCCCGCCTCTGCGCTCGGCGATCTGTCATCTGCTCGCGAACCGGGAAAAATACGGGAGGATCATCGTGCTCTACGGCGCCCGGTCGCCGAGCGAGATGCTTTACGTGAAGGATCTGGAGCAATGGAGGGGACGATTCGACGTGCAGGTTGACGTCACCGTCGACTCAGCTCCAAGCGGATGGCGCGGCAACGTGGCCCTGGTGACTGCGCTAATTCCCAAGGCGCCGTTCGACCCCTACAACGCGGTCGCCATGGTCGTCGGTCCCGAGGTGATGATGCGCTTCACCGTCATCGAGCTCGAGAAGCGCGGCCTCGAGCACAGGAACATCTACGTCTCGATGGAGCGCAACATGAGGTGCGGCATCGGCCACTGCGGCCACTGCCAGTTCGGTCCCTACTTCGTCTGCAAGGACGGCCCGGTGTTCTGTCTTGAGGAGATCAAGAATTTCTTTGAAAGGCGAGAGATTTGAAATGGCACGAAAGTCCAAACCCAAACTGGCAGTGTGGAAGTTCGCATCGTGCGACGGATGCCAGCTCAGCCTGCTGAACTGCGAGGACGAGCTTCTGGCGGTCGTGGGCCAGGTCGATATAGCGTACTTCCCCGAGGCGACCAGGGCGGAAAGCAAGGGCCCGTACGACATTTCGCTGGTCGAGGGCTCGATAACGACGCCGCATGATGCGGAGCGCATCCACAGAATCCGCCGTCAGAGCAAGCTTCTTGCCACCATCGGCGCATGCGCCACCGCGGGCGGAATCCAGGCCCTGCGCAACTTCAAGAACGTGAACGAGTTCATCTCGATAGTGTATGCCAACCCGAGCTACATAGACACACTGAACAAGTCGACCCCGATCACGGACCACGTGCACGTCGACTTCGCGCTGAGGGGCTGCCCAATCAACAAGTATCAGCTTCTGGAGCTTGTGACCGCGTTGCTCAACGGGCGCAGGCCGAACCTTCCGCCGCACAGCGTATGCATGGAATGCAAGCAGCGGGGGACGGTGTGCGTGATGGTCGCCCACGGGACGCCGTGTCTCGGGCCCGTGACTCAGGCCGGCTGCGGCGCGATCTGCCCGGCGTACAACCGCGGATGCTACGGCTGCTTCGGCCCGAAAGAGACACCCAACACCTCTTCCCTCGGCCGGCAGTGGGACAAGCTCGGCGCCTCTCGTGACGACATCATGCGTGCATTCCGCGGATTCAACGCCTTCGCGGACGCTTTCCGAAGAGAGAGTGAATCCTATGAAAAGTAGAACCATAAAAGTGGACTATCTTGCCCGGGTGGAGGGCGAAGGCGCGCTGTATGTGAAGGTCAAGGATGACAAGGTCAACGATGTCATGCTGAGGATCTTCGAGCCGCCGCGTTTCTTCGAGGCCTTCCTGCGCGGGCGGAAGTATCTCGAGGCCCCCGACATCACCGCCAGGATTTGCGGCATCTGCCCGGTGACATACCAGATGGCGGCGGCGCACGCGATGGAGGACGCCCTCGGCATCAAGGTTGAGAAACCCATCAAGGAGCTCCGCAGGCTGCTCGTCTGCGGCGAGTGGCTCGAGAGCCACTACCTGCATATCTTCATGCTGCACGCCCCGGACTTCCTGGGCTACCAGGACGTTATCCAGATGGCGAAGGACCATCCCGCGATTGTCGAGCGCGCCCTGAAGCTCAAGAAACTCGGGAACGATATCTGCATCCTGATCGGCGGAAGGGAGGTCCACCCCATCAATCCGAGGGTCGGCGGGTTCTACAAGGTGCCGGCAAAAAAAGACCTCGAGGCCCTCCGGGACAGGATCAACTGGGCGATCGAGGCGACGGAGGAGACAATACGGTGGATGGCGGGACTGCCGTTCCCGGACTTCGAGCAGGATTATGAATTCGTGTCGATGCAGCACCCGGACGAGTATCCGTTCGATGAGGGACGGTTCGTGTCGAACAGGGGGCTGGATATAGCGATCAATGCATATGAGAAGCACTTCGAGGAGTGTCACGTGGAGCGCAGTACCTCGCTGCACAGCATCCACAAGGGACATGGAAGCTACCTCGTGGGCCCGCTCGCCCGGTTCAACAACTGCTTCGACTGGCTGACACCGCGGGCCAAAGACGCCGCCCGACAGGCGGGAGTCGAGCCCGTCTGCAGAAACCAGTTCAAGAGCATCATAGTGCGGGGCGTGGAATGCCTCTACGCCCTGGAGGAGGCCCTCAGGATCATCGATTCGTACGAGCTGCCCGACAAGCCGTACATCGAGGCCCAGCCCCGCGCCGGAGTCGGCTGCGGATGCGCCGAGGCGCCCAGAGGCATCTGCTATCACCGCTACAGGATCGACGAGCGCGGGATCATCCTCGACGCGAAAATCGTGCCCCCGACTTCGCAGAATCAGGGTATAATTGAGTCCGACCTGAGGCACTTCGTCGAGCAGAACCTCGACCTGCCTAATGACAAGCTTCAGTGGCAGTGCGAGCAGGCGATACGCAACTACGATCCATGCATATCATGCTCCTGCCACTTCCTGAAGCTCCACATCGATCGTGAGTGATCCCGGTGGCGCCTACAAGCGCGTCCTCGCGCTTGTAGGTGTCTCACATTATCGAGCCCGAGTGATCCCGGAGGCCCAACGCACTTGGAGACCGGTTGTCCAATCGTGGTTATCGGTGTAGGCAACCCCCATCGCGGCGATGATTCGCTGGGTCTGGTCATTGCGCGCATGCTGAAAGAGCGCGCGCCTGAGAGGGTGGCGGTCCACGAGAACTTCGGCGAAGTCTGCATGATGATGGAGGTCATGGACCACGCTGAGTGTGTCATTTTCATCGATGCGGTGCTCTCGGGGGCCGAGCCCGGTCGGATATTCCGTTTCGATGCATCCGCTGAGAAGCTGCCCGCCGAATCGTTCAAGTATTCGTCCCACGCGTTCAGCATCCCCCAGGCTTTGGAGCTCGCCCGGGCAATGGAGCATCTCCCCCCCAGGGCTATCGTGTTCGGAGTGGAGGGCAAGGACTTCGGCACGGGCGACGGGCTCTCGCCGGAGGTCAACGCAGCGCTCAAGGAAGTCGTCGAGCTCGTGCTGAAGGAGATAGGCGAGACCGAGCTCTGAGAGTGAGACCGGTGGCGCCTACAAGCGCGTCCTCGCGCTTGTAGGTGTGTCACATTATCGTCTGAGAGTGACGCGGAGAACACCGGGCTGCAGGTCATGCGCTGGAAGCGCATGCTACAAAGAGGTCAACTCTCCGGCGCGCCGGCGAGAATCCATCGTACGAGTATTTCGAGCTGCTCCGCCGTAAGTCGGGCGAAATGCGTCCCGTCCTTGATCTTGGTGACAAGGAGGCTGGAGTCAGGATCGCCGGGGACGACCACGTCGGCGTCCATCATTGTTGCGTAAGTCGTGAGATTCAGGCCTGCCGTCGCGTTCGTACCGTGGCAGCCGGCGCACGTGGCGCCAAGCATGGCCTGGATATCGGCGTCCCATGTGTACGCGCTTTCGACGGTCTCCGGGACCTCGGTAGCGGGCTCCTCATCCGCCGGCTCCTGGGGCGGGGCTTCCTCGGTCTCCTCAGGCGGGACCTCCGATGTCCCGGTCTCGCTCTCGAGGGCGCCATGCGAGATCCACGCCCGGATTTCCGAAATCTCTTCAGGAGTCAGCGTGCCGGGATGATTCTCGATCTCGATTTTCCGGACGAGGCGGCTGTTATCGGGATCGCCCGCCACGATGAGCCCGGATTCCATCAGGGATTGAAAGGTTCTGAAATCGAATCCGCCTACCCTCGCGGCGCCATGGCACGCGGTGCATCTGGACTCGAATATGCTCTGAATGTCCGCATCCCAGTAGTAGAGCGGCCCCTCGCCCTCGGTCTCGACGGCCTCCGGCTCCTCGGGCTGCTCAGACGGCTGCTCCGGTGTGACAGGCTCCTCCTGCGGTTGCTCGGGCTCGGCAGGCTCGGGCGCAGGCGCCCCGCGAGGCGCTCCGTTTTCTATCCATCTCCGCACCGTCGCCAGATTCTCGGCCGACAATCTCCCGAAATGCGTACCGCCCTCTATCTTCTGAATCAGGCGACTTGATCCCGGATTGCGGGGGACTACAACACCCGCATCCATGAGGGCATCATAGTCGGTCACGTTGAGCCCGCCCGCCGCCGACGCTCCGTGGCACGTCCCGCAGCTTGCGGAAAGAATGCCCGCGATGCCGCTTGCCCATGTGAGATCGGGTGGAGTGAATTCCGCCGCTGCTTCCTCCTCTGCTTTCTCCAACTCCTCTGCCTCGCCCTCTTCTCCATTGCGGGGCGCGCCGCCCTGAATCCAAGCTCTCACCTTCTCAAGATTCTCCTCCGTCAACCGCGCATAGTGATCGCCCGAAGCCACCATGGAAATCAGCCTGCTGCCGTCGGGGTCTCCCGGTACGATCACGCCGGAGTCCATGACGGCCTGATAGTCGGTGAGGTTCAGGCCGCCCGAGGCGCTCGCTCCGTGGCATCCGCCGCATGTGGTCGAAAGAATCTCGGATATTCCCGATTCCCACGTATATTCAGTGGGGACAATCGCCGTTTCGAAATCTTCGATCCCCTCGCCCCCTCCGATCGCCGGGAGCTGTACAGAGACGCTTGGGCTGAGGGGTGAGAAGATGTTGACATCCTCCGCCCGCACAACGTTGGTTATGGCCGTGGCCTCGAATGTCACGAAATAATACATAGCGATCAGAATCATGCCGCAAATGAAGACATATTGCGGGAAGCAGAATCGCCAGTAACGCGTCACCGCATCCGGATCGATCAGCGCCACGGTTCTGCCCGCACGGATGTCCTCGAGCTCGAGAGGGTGCTCGGCGCGCATTCCCTTCTCGGTGAGGTATCCGGTGTACATGCTCATGTTCATGCTTCTGAAGAGGACGAAGTAGAAATGCCAGACGATGATGGCCAGGACCGCAAGGACAGCCTCCGCGCCGTGAGCGGCCTTCGCTGTCGGGATGAACTCGCCGGGCAGATACCGTGTTGTGGCGATCGGGTTCCACATCATGAATCCGGTGATCACCATGATGACGGTCCCCCAGACAACCGCCCAGTATTCGGCCTTCTCCGCGAAAGTGTAGCGGCCCTCTTTCGGCCTCTCCTTCGCAAACCCGAGGTTATAGAGAAAAGCTTGGATGGCGATGTTGATGTCGTAAAGTGACGGCATGATCCGCCGCGGGGAAAGTCTGATGTACGCCCGATAACGGATCAGGCCGATATGAAACAGGATTTCGACAATCAGAATGACCGCGCAGAAATGGTGGACCTTCCTTACGTTCTCGATCCCTCCGAAAGCCCAGACGATCCACTGGGAGACGGGGGAAGAGGCGAACATCTGCACCAGGCCGGTTATGGCGAGCATGATGAAGTTGACCGCCATCACCCAGTGCTCGAACCGGTAGGCGAGGGAGAAACGAAGGTATTTCCTCCGCTCAACCATCGTTTGCTGTTTTCCGTCTGTCAACAATCCGGCGCGCGTAGTCGCTGATGACGAATACGAGCATGCCGCCGATGATGGTCGGAATGAGGATCATGTAGAAAAGCCTGACATAGAAGACCGGGGGCCAGTGCTCGGGAGTGGAACGGTAGTGGCTCATCCAGGCGTCCGGGAAGTTCCTCGTCGCGTCGGGGTGGCACTTCTCCCTCTGCGCCCTTCAGTCGAGCCGCGAACTCTAAAAGCGCCCAGATAACCGCCTCTCGGCCCAGTCCGTAAAGCCGTTCCGCCTCTTGTCTGCTGAGGTTCGCTTTGATGAATCTCTCAAAAGTTCGCCCTGGCATCTCTCACAGCCTAGCACAAACCGCCGAAGAAAAATAGCCCCGGGTAAATGTTGCTTTCATATGGCTGAGGTGTTACCATAAAGCAGAGATCGAAAGGCTGACCCTTCGGGTCCCCTGTGCTCCTAGGAGGAGACTGCAATGAGAACCTTAATCCGATTCGTGGCATTCCTCGCCTTCGCAGGCTGGCTTGCGCTGATGTGCGGTTGCGCGCCAAGTCACAATTCGCTGACTGCTCCCACGATTACCGCAAATTCATCTGTGCCTCAAGGCCGTGTCCTTCTTGGGGTTTATAACTTGAATTTCGGGCCCGACGGAGAGTATTCCATCACCGAAATTAGATCCGGGGAATCCCACGTCAACGTGACCAAGTCCCTCTTCCCCCCTAAGTGCCTAGACTGCTTCCTGGCTGAACTGGTTGATAAGGTCGGAGAATTGTGGCAATTCAAATTCACGATCAAGAATCCTTTCAACCTGACCGGCTATGACTGCAGAGTCACCCTGGTCAAGCAGGGCGACATCTCGGTGTTGAACCCTTCCAGCTATACGAAAGTGTTCGCACTCCCAACCGATCCTGATCCCATTAATCCCTTCCTTATTTTCGATTCCGGAAATAGCCAGAACGAATGGGGACCCGGAGCACAGGCTACATCGTACCTCACCCTTCAAAAGCCCACAGGGTCGAAATTTAATCAGGTCACCTTTGCAGTAGATGGGAGCTTCCCTTCGAATCAGGAAGACCCCTACATTCTCACAAATATCACGGCTAAGCCTCCATCGGTGGATGTTGATGGGTCCGATGCAATCAACATAGCTGTCACAGTGCTCGACTGGCAGAACAACGTAAATACAGTCACTGTTGATCTTAGTCCTCTTGGGGGATCCGGAACGGAAGCCCTTACCAATATCTTTGGCAACATGTGGATCATTGAGGATGTGCATTACAAGTCAGGAGGGCAGGGCGTTGGAACGTATAACCTCCTCCTCACAGCTTCATCGGTTGGAAACGAGACTTACAGTTATGCAAAGGTAGGAGTAACTGAGGCTGGTGCCTCTGATTTCTGGGTTGAAATAAATCAGGAGGCCGGTACCGCGGATACAGGACAGGATGTCGAGTTCACCGCTATTCCCCACAATGGAACCGGTCCCTATAATTACGATTGGGACATGAACTACGATTTCATAACCTTCACTCCGGATATCAACGGCGAAACAGTCAAGTGGAACTGGAGTGAAGTGGGAACTTATAACATCAGGCTTAAGGCAGAATCTTATGATGGGCAGACAGCCATTGCGGATACAACGATAGTAGTAGGACAAGTCTCTCCTTCGATCACCGTTGTATCGCCCAATGGAGGAGAAGACTGGAGTGTTGGAAGCGCGCAGGATATTAGCTGGACTTGGAGCGGATCAATTCCCACCGTGGATATTTATCTTTCCACAGATGGAGGCGCAACCTATCCAACTAACCTGGCTGGTTCGGTTTCAAATACAGGTTCATGGCAGTTGGAGCCTGTTCCGGATCAACCCGCCACTCAGGCTAAGATTAAGGTCGAGATGACGGACAATACATCCGTTTTTGATGAGAGCGATGCCTGTTTTTCGATTATCAGTGTCGAAGATTCCGGCTGGGCCAAGACCTGGGGCGGGAGCAGCGAAGACAGTGGCTATGGTGTCGCCATGGACAGCTCAGGAAACACATATGTGACAGGCTGTTTCTTCTCGATAGTTGATTTCGACCCCGGAAGCGGTTTGGATGACCATACCGGCCCGGGCGTTTTCCTGAGCAAGTTCGATTCATTGGGCAATTTCATATGGGCGAAGACCTGGGGTGGGAGCGAAGGGGACTTGGGCAATGGTGTCGCCGTGGACAATGCAGAGAACGTTTATGTGACAGGCACGTTCAATGGCACAGTGGACTTCAAGCCCGGAAGTGGCATGGATAATCATACTGCAAATGGCAGCTATGACGTTTTCCTGAGCAAGTTCGATTCGTCGGGTAATTTCATCTGGGCGAAGACCTGGGGCGGTAGTTCTTATGACGGGGGCTTTAGTGTCGCCGCGGACACCTCAGGAAATGTATTCGTGACAGGCTTTTTCAATGGCACAGTTGACTTTGACCTTGGAAGTGACGTGGACAACCATACTTCCAATGGCTCTGACGACGCTTTCCTGAGCAAGTTCGATTCATCAGGTAATTTCCTCTGGGCTAAGACCTGGGGCGGGATTGATAATAATGACGTAGGCGTTGCTGTCGCTGTGGACATATCAGGAAACGCGCTTGTGACAGGCAGGTTCCAATCGGGCTTTGACTTCAATCCCGGAAGCGGCGTGGACAACCATGCATCCAGCGGCATATATGACGTTTTTCTGAGCAAGTTTGATTCATCAGGCAATTTCATATGGGCGAAGACCTGGGGTGGGAGCGAAGGGGACTTGGGCAATGGTGTCGCCGTGGACAATGCAGAGAACGTTTATGTGACAGGCGGTTTCTGGTCGTCGAGTGTTGACTTCGACCCCGGAAGCGGCGTGGACAACCATAATACCAATGGGTGGGCTGACGCTTTCCTGAGCAAGTTCGATTCATCAGGCAATTTCATTTGGGCGAAGACATGGGGCGGGAGTGATAATAATGAAATAGGCAATGCTGTCACCGTGGACAGCTCAGGAATCGCGTTTGTGACAGGCTGCTTCAATGGCACAGTGGACTTCGACCCCGGAAGTGGCGTGGATAATCATACTGCAGATGGCCCCGATGACACTTTCCTGAGCAAGTTCGATACATTGGGCAATTTCATATGGGCGAAGACCTGGGGGGGCGGAACTGATTATGAAAATGGCTATGGTGTCGCCGTAGACGGATCAGGGAGCGTGTATGTGACAGGCTTCTTTGATGATACTGTTGACTTCGACCCTGGAAGCGGAGTGGATAACCATACATCCAATGACGCTGATGATGTTTTCCTGAGCAAGTTCCTTCCGGACGGGAGCTGGTGAGATATCAGCCTGCAGACGGCAGGATTGTGACCGGATGAAAAGCTGGTATCCTCCTTCGGATGTCATTCCGACAAGCAGGGGCCGTTCATATATGATCACGACGTATCCCGGGCGTCGGGTGGCGACGGCTGCCTGACGTGCCATTTCACTCACGGGGGCAATTCCGACAATCTCCTGAGGCTGCCGCAGAGGCTTTGTCTCCAGTGCCATACGGACCGTGGGCCCGAGAATCACTTCCCCGGCACCTGCTGGACGTCGGGATGCCACTCCGAAATCCACGGCTCCAATTCCCATCCCCTGTTTTTCTACTAGACCGGTCGAGGTGCCTGAATGAGCCCGAAAATACCAAGGTTCTCGATTCTGTTCGCCATATTTGTTCTGTCGCTTCTGGTCGTGGCCGGCGCCGTCTCAGCCCAGGATGGGTCCAAGGATGATGGCGGGAACCAGGCCCAGGTTGAGAGCCAGGACAACGCACAGCCCGCTGATGGAGCCGAAGAAGCGACCGAGCCGGCTGAGACCGAGGAGGTCGAGGAGGAAGAAACGCCCGAGGTGACATACCTCGACGATGCTGTCAGGTCCGAGGGCAGCGTTGGGGTGGTCTTCAAGCTGGACGCCGGCGGCGAGGACTCCCCCTTCTTCGGCCGCTACCATGATCCCTTTGAAGGTGACTCCGTCTTTATCAATGACATCAGGTACCGTGGCTGGGAGACGGAGGGATCGATCCTGCGGTTCGACCTGAGCGACACCTGGGATCCGAGCTGGAGAGCAGGCGTCGAATGGGGCAGCCCCAGGGAGCTATGGTTCCATCTGACAAACAACGACTATCGATACTTCGAGATACCCACGACCGACCCCGCCAACCGTCACGACTTCAACCTTGGATTCGAAGCGTACGGGAACCACAGCCACAGCTACGGGCTCGAATATACCTACCGGGAGAACACCGTCATGTATCCGGGACGCGACATGCTGGTCTCCGACTGGGAATCCGGCAACGCGGAGCTCCGCTACGGCTTCCAGTGGGCCGACTGGACCGGATCGCTTGAGTACAGGCAGCGCAGTTATGACCGAACGGGCGATCTCAACGATGTCGACCATGCGGGCGGGACGTTCAGGATCGGGCGCACGTTCGCCGACGCGGACTATATCGAGGGCAACCTGGCCTACAATGTCAGCAAGGTCTCGAACGGCGATGATCTCGAGGCCTGGAAGATCGGCGCCTACGGCAGATTCGTGGACGCTCTCGGCGTGGACAACTTCAACGTGACCAGCCATGTCGGCTGGATGAATCGTACCGAGGGCCCCTCCAGGCTCCATCCCGCCGGCGACAGCTTCGAGTTCGACATCGAAGGTCGCCTCCGAGCCGATCGGAACCTCTGGCTCTACGGGTCGTGGGAGTACGGCAGCGCCGAGACCACTCACGCCGATCAGCCCACGAACATCCGCTTCTACAACGATCCCGACCCGTTCGTTGTCGGCTCCCGAAGACTGCTTGAAGAAACGGTCAGCACCAACGCGTACAACCTCGGCGGTCGCTGGAGAGTCTCCGACGGCCTCGACTTCACCGTCGACCTCAACTGGCTCGAACGCGGCGACCTCCCCACCACAGACCTCGTCGGCGCCGGCTCCCCGACCCTCTGGTGGGAGTCCGAAACGCACCATACATACGCGCTTCGCTACCGCACCGGCCCGGGAATGGCTTCCTGCGGTGGCGACTGGCTCCTGAAGTACGAGACCATCGGCAAGGAAAACGATGCCCGCGCGACCGACAGCTCCGTCGAGCACCTCTCCATCAACTGGAACGGCATTCTGAATCCCAGCTTCCTGCTCTACGTCGGCGGCGGATTCCTGAGGACGGACAACTCGTTGGGGGGAGTCGAGCAGATTGACCAGGAGGGGACCGAGTATGGCGGCGGATGGTCGTGGGCGCTGGAGGAGGACTGGGATTTCTACGGCGACTACTGGGTTTATGATGTCGGCGGGACCTGGGGCTACCAGCAGACCACGTTCGGGGCGGGCCTGGGATACGAGGTCGGCCCGAACTGGAAATGGTCGCTTGAGTACAAGACCGTCGACGGCAACTTCGACGACAGGCCCAACCTCGACTACAAGGTCGAGGACCTCCTCCTCGGCCTGTCATACCACTGGTGACTGCCCTCCAATCCCGGGCGGTCCAAGCTGACCTTCTCTAACACCTTTGCAGATGTGTCTTAGTGTCTTCGTGCCTTTGTGGTTTTCTTCTTCCTGAGACTAACCACAAAGGCACGAAGACACGAAGAAGCATGAATCGGCTGTTAGGACCCGGGAGTGCCTGTGCCGCCTGACGGGGTGGGAACGCGCGGGGTTTCGGCGGCGGGCTGACGGGTGCCGGTATCGGAGGACGATTCAGGTGTGGTGGCCTGAGGGGTCTCGCGATCGAGTCCGGCCATGATGCGGGTGATCTCGGTGGCGAGAGTGTCATCCATGAGCGCGAGAACATCCGCCGCCTTGCTCTCGCGCATGGCGCTGAGGATCAGGCTTGCTTTTTGTGCGCCGAGATTGCTGAGGATTATGGAAGCGTCCTCCGGATCCATGTTCTCGAAAATCAGGGCCACGTTGTTTATATTCTGATCGCGGGCCAGGCTGAGAGCGCCCTGGAGAAGCGTTATCTCGCCTTCTCTGTCCTTTACCAGCTGCTGCATCTCCTCAAGCTGCTGTTCGAGCGCGGTAATCCTGGCGAGGGCGGTGTCGCGCTCCCCTATGAGCTGGATATTCTGCATCCTGAGAATGTCCTCCGCGGTCCCCGCCACGGGCTGGCCTTCTTCCACCTCTTCCTGGGGAGGCAGGAACATCGACATTCCCGGCATGCTCGCCAGGGCTTCCGGGGCCTCGACCATCCCGAACCTTATCAGGGTCAGATATGCGCCGACTCCGACCACAATCAGGAGGAAGATGGTGAAAATCCAGGCCCAGGCGCTTCCGCGCTCGTTCTTCAACAGGTCATTCCTCGCCATTTCATCATCCTCCGCTTTCCCGCATCGGCGGCTGCAGGCTCACGATCGAGTCAGGCGCTCGCCCCGCGAACGTGACGCACCGTCGCCATGTCGTCCAGCGTCCTGCTCTCGTCCCTGTTGTAGTCCCTCAGCCAGACCTTCCATCTGCGATCGCGATGCAGCTCGATCGCTCTTTCATCCCTCCGTCGCTTGACCAGCTCCGCCCTCGCCTTCTCCACCTCGATTTCCGCATTCCGGATATTCAATTCGGTACGGTCGATCGCTTCCTCCACGCGCAGAAGATGGTAGTGGAGATTCCCCATCTCGCGGGCGGTCAGGCCTGTTTCGAGGGCTCGCAGACGCCGAACCAGTGTTTCGTTACGGACTTTCTGAAGCCGGACCTTGTGCTCCTCTTCCCGGTTCAGCGCGCCGACCCTCTCGGCCAGACGTATCCGCTCTCTCTGGGCGAGGGAGCGTCGATAGCGCAGCAGGCGGTCCAGTCTGTATCTGAAGCGTCGCATTCAGCCCGATCCTTGCTAGCCTTCGTAAGCCCCCGGCGGGAGAATGGGGGGAGGGGCTCCGGGATGAGCCGCGGACGGCTTGGCGGGCCGCTGCGGCGGCGGCTGGGGAGTCGCACGGGCCTTGAGGGCCTCCGGAGTCTCGCCGACCGCGGCCCTGAGCCCGCCTATCGCTTCATCGAATTTCGAGCCCTCCATCATGTCCTGCCGAAGGAATGACATGATCCCGTCCATGCGGTCGATTGCGGCATCGACCCTGGGATTCGTTCCGCGCTGGTAGGCGCCGATGTTGATCAGGTCCTCCATCTCGCGATGGGCGGCGAGGTGCTCCCTGAGCTGCAATGCCAGCCTGGCGTGCTCGGGATCGATGACCTGTCGCATGACCCTCGAAATACTCCCGAGTACGTCGATCGCGGGATAGTGCCCGCGATCCGCAAGGTCCCGGGCGAGGACGATATGCCCGTCAAGCGTGGCGCGGGAGATATCGCTGATCGGCTCGGCGAGGTCGTCCCCCTCGACAAGCACGGTGTAAAGCCCTGTTATGCTGCCGTTCGGGGCACGCCCAGCGCGTTCGAGAAGCCGGGGAATGAGGCCGAAAACGCTCGGCGGATATCCCCGGGTGGCGGGAGGCTCCCCGGCGGCAAGCCCGACTTCCCTGCCGGCCAGCGCGAATCGAGTCAGAGAGTCCATCATGAAGAGCACGTCGCAACCCTTGTCCCTGAAATACTCGGCGATCGCGATCGCGGTCATCGCCCCTCGGACCCTCAGAAGGGCCGGCTGGTTGGATGTCGCCACGACCACGACGCTCCTCTTCAGACCCTCCTTGCCAAGATCGCGTTCGATGAATTCCCTCACCTCGCGACCCCGCTCGCCGATCAGCGCTATGACATTCACATCCGCCTCGGTGTAGCGGGCCATCATCCCGAGAAGGATGCTTTTCCCGATTCCGCTGCCGGAGAAAATCCCCACCCTCTGGCCCTTTCCGAGCGTTAGAAGCGAGTCCAC
>Ga0315296_10001872_pt1 | contig 18207 bp, 12 predicted proteins | sample YL17G14_18_MG_FD_203921 | JGI IMG/M metagenome (GOLD analysis project Ga0315296, IMG submission 203921) | Sediment microbial communities from Yellowstone Lake, YNP, Wyoming, USA - YL17G14_18 | ecosystem: Environmental > Aquatic > Freshwater > Lake > Sediment | place: USA: Wyoming | collected... | reverse complement strand
ATCTTCGAACGATATGCCAAACTTGACAGCGTCGTTCCGGCGGCTCCTAGAATTCTGCGGCACATAGACCATCAAGTCACTTACGCCAGTCGGCTTGAGGCCGAACCTTTCCAGCAATCCCTGAAGCTTGTCGGAGGGGTGGTCCATCGCCACGTATTCCCCTTCGACGTCAAAAACCAACACCGAGAACTCGGCTTTGGACGCCTCCTCCATCATCACCTGAATCGTGTTCGACTTACCGCTACCTGTCGTGCCAAATATCCCTACGTGTCTGGTCAATGTATCAGAGTCTAATCCAATCTGCACTGATTCCTGACCGGTCAATCTCCCAATGCTCATGTTTCCAGTAGCTCCGAGAAATCTCTGAACGAGATCCTTTTCGAGCAGACAGACTGGGGCTTTTGGTTTCGGTCGATCTAAGACTGCTCTTTGAACCTCACCCGTGACTACTGCATTCAATCTTGCCACGTACACTGGATCGCGGTTTCCGACCTCGCTATCGAAATAGTATGGTCCGTCAATAACTTGGCCGACGTAGAATCTCCCCCCCTCTCCATCAATCCTCACGTAGGTGCCTCTCGCGATCGTCCCTTTATCCACACTTATCATGCAACTCGTTGCTCCAAGTCTTTCCGAGTCATACATGACCCGTCCAATCTCTTCTCGATCTCCTCTTCTTGCCAAGGTTTCACGCCTCCCTATACCCATAGTCGGCATCCAGTACGCGTTATGCGTCGGGGCCCAATGCGCGACAAGCCATCTTTGTGCGATTCATCGGAACTCATGTGGTACTTTTGCACTTCTGAATCCCACCAGTCATACTATTCGGTGCCAAACTAGGAAGAAGAAAGTCATGAACCCCGACGTCATCAATATCAGCGAGTGCTTCAGGCCGGCCCCAATGGATCCTTCACCAATCTTGCCAGCCACCAACCCCCCAAAGAGACCCTCCAAGATGGTCAGTTGGGAGAGAACGAGTTCGATCTGTTGAAGATCCACGGCACTGCCCAGAAACAGCCCTCCTCCCTCTGTCACGAGAGACTGAATGGATTTCAGCTCACTGAACAGAGTCCTAATCAGCAATATGTCGATGAATACAAAGATGAAGAAAGCAATGTATATGACGGTTGTGTAGGGTTTGATCAGGCTCTTACGCTCCATTTCGACAGTCTGCAGCTCATTGATGTGTTTGCTGACTGTTTCCAAAACCTCTTGTATGTCTCCGCCAGAACGGTTGATTTCTGATACAAGTATCGCAGTTCTCCTAGCGAGGCGTGTCTCAACCCTGTCAGCAAACTCCGTCAAGGCATCGTCAAGACTGCGTCCCCAAGAGATCAAATTCGCAATCCGTCGCAGTTCTGAGGACAGAGGTTCAATCTTTCTCTTAGCCGCCAACTCAATGGCTCTAGTCAAAGTGATCCCAGTGCTGCTGGCTTCCGACAAGCCGATCAGGAACTCCGGCAGCTTCTTGTCGATCGCGGCCCTCCATCTCGCGTCTAGAACATTCACGGCAGCAGGTGGAAAAAGGGCGATAATTAGCCCCAGGAACACGAGGTCATCTGGTCTCAATACCAATGGTATCTTGAAGAAGAAGAAGTTCAAGAGAGCGCTACCCTCCAACAAGACGCCTATGACCAAAGAGAAGATCCACACCAGACGTTTCTCCGTTCTAGGTACACGCATCAATTGGGCTCACCTCGGAGGCATCAAACCGTCCAAAAAGACTAGCACAATCGTCGCCATGACGGGCACTGCAACGTAGGCCACCAGATACATGACCATGATGATGCTTACTCCAGCCAGAGTGCCACCTAGCACACCCATCACTGCAAGCATTATCACTATCATGAGTGGAAAGACAACCATCATAGCCACATAGAGCTCCGCGATATTTCCCAAAGCCTCAGAGAGCTGCCTTGCTGAGATCCTAACCTGGTCCATGTAACCCTTGGCGGCAGACAGAAAGTATCTGGTCATGTCTCCCCCAGACTCTGTAACTGAAACTAGTCCTTTCAGCAACTCTGCGAACTTCCTTGAAGGTGACCTGCTGGCACTTCTCGCCATTGATGACACGACGTCGAGACCAAGTAGGTTGACATCTCTCACCATATTCCTAGCTTCCTCAGCGGCTACACTTTGGAGCTTTTTGGATCCAATCATTGAAACTGATCTCAAGATTCGTTCAGGGGGCATACCTGCTTGGGATAGAACCGCCATGTGGATCGCGAGATACGGAAGCTCCTCGTCCAGATGTCTGCTTCTTGAATCTGACACGATTGAGGGATACACATATAGTGTTGTGAACGTCGATGCCCCTGCCAGCACACCGAAAGCTAGCGCCAAAGCCAATAAGGGCATGATTGAGATTCCGAGGATAAATCCGGGAATGGCTGTGACTACAAAGACGGCGACGAAAGCCGCGGCCGAGAAGAATAGCATGTAAGCTGCGTAGATAGGTAAAGAGATTTTCAAATTGGATCTTATCAGGTTCCCTTTCAGACTCTCAAAGAAAGGAAGAAGCTTCACCAGTCTGTTACCGATCAATCTGTAAGGAGCAAACAAGATGGAGGAAACTGCAAAGTCCTCTACTGCATCTCCTTGAGTCAAACATTCAACTCCAGCGAAGCTTTTTCCACAACCTTCTCCGGATCATTATGGTAGTCTCTGATTACATTGCCGACCTGATCGAACCTCAACTTGGTCTTGATGAGCCAATCCAATACGATTTTGCGTCTTTCCATCTCATTCTTCAAGTACTGCTCGCTCAGACCGTGACGTTCCATGATTCTCTCCAGGATTATGCTCCGTCCAGAATGATCAAACGTATCGCTCTTCGGATCCCACCTGAAGACTTCATTAGTGAGAATCTCTTTTGAAACAGGATCCAAACCCACAACCTCGACAACATGATTCAGTTTCCTGCCGACCTTGTCTCCAATCTTGACTCTCATTTGCATAGCCACAGCATTCACTGTCGTCAAGAGCGTATGAGGAATATTCATGGGCTCTGACTCAAGACGGTTGAACGCTGCCAGAACTGAGTCACAGTGAATGCTTGAAAGACCTCCATGGCCAGTTGCCATGGCCTGGAACAGAGTGTAAGCCTCTGATCCTCTCACCTCACCAACAATTATGTAGTCAGGCCTCTGCCTCATCGCAGCCTTCAATAGGTCGAACTGATTGATCTCAGCGGAGCTACCACCAGGGCCGAAACCGACTCTGGCGACAGAAGATATCCAGTTCTCATGTGGTAGATTAAGCTCGGCTGTATCCTCTATGGTAATGATCTTATCGTCCGGAGGGATGAAGCTAGAAAGAGAATTCAGAGTGGTGGTCTTACCGGAGGCCGTTCCCCCGCCTATCAGGATGTTTGACTTCTTCTCCATAATGAGCCAAAACCAAGCAGCCATCTCAGACGTCATGGTTCCAAGCGAAATGAGATCAGCAACCGTGAAAGGTTCCGCCCTGAATCGTCTAATCGTGAAGGTGCTTCCTTTTCTTGTCACTTCTTTTCCATAAGTGAGCTGGATTCTGCTACCGTCTGGCAGACTTCCATCAAGTATAGGGCTCGCAATGCTAATGTGCTTGCCCACCATGTATGCCAATCTGACGACGAATGCGTCGAGTTCCTCCTCCTCGAACACTATGTTGGTGGGGAGTGACTCGTGTTGTCTATGCCAAACGTATATGGGCGTCTTTGGGCCGTCGCACGACGCGTCCTCCACCATGGGGTCGTGCATTAGGGGATCGATCTTCCCGTAGTTGATTAGATCTCTCACTAGATAGTATTCCAGTTTGTCTATTGCTCCGGGATCCAATTCGATCTGGTACGATTGTATGATTATTTTTGCCGCGTTTCGTAGGTATTTCTCCGCTTCCTCTCTCGATCCAAAACGGTTGAGATCCATGTCAAGGGTTTCGTAGAATATCTCTTTGATTCTTCTTAACGCCTCGTTCTCTCCCTCACTAAGAGTCGGCTCCAGGATGACATATCTCAAACCACCTGTTTCAGAATCTTTTGTGATGGCCACGTAAGTGTGTGGTTCTTTCAGAGGGAAGACTTTCAGTGGGAAGACTTCCCTAGGCGAAATCGACTCTTCTACCTTTTTCTCTTCAAACCTAGCTTGGTTCTCAACCAACACAATCATCTCCGAAGCGGAGTGTCATCACTCTTTTCACTGACGAAGCGCTAGATTGCTGGGAATCTGCTTCCAAGTGAGCACTCAACGTGTGCGAGATAGTTGAAAAAGGATGCCGCCGGCACTCCGGCGTCGCATCCATGGGGTGCTCGTATGGGAGATTCAACTGTTCCGTCTATTCGCTTCTTCCTGCGATCACAGTGAAGGTGAAGAGCGCGCCGTCCACTGTGACTATTTTCACTGGGTACCCGACACCTTGCGAAAGCCCTGAAGCGACTGTCACTTGCAATGCGCCCGCAGCAGTGGGTCCAAGGGTAAAACCGGTGGGTGTAAACGCGCAACTTGTGCCGTTCACATACACTGCAGCAACCGTTACGGTTGCGCTTCCCGGATTCCTAAGGTTCAATGTCCACGTACTGCCCGTTGCCTTGTAGGCTTCCAACATGAGTTGCTGCTTTGTCTGCTGTCCGCCTGAACCCTGCAGCGTGCCGACGATTCCCATAGACCAGACATAGACCAATGTTCCTGATGCAACAGCTATTGCAATCATCAGAAGTGTCGCTATTACCGGTGACACTGCTCTCCTGTTCATTCCAATTCTCAATTTGTCCACTCACCTCGTTTGTGTTCTGGACACTACTTGGGCGCGAATTCTATAAGCGATAGTACGTCATGATAAGACAGCCAATGTACCAAGAAAGAGACTTTCCACATCCCCTACGGGCAAATACGAGTTGGAGACAGTTCAGAGTGAGATTCCTCGGGGCCATTCTCACAGTGATTCTCACCCTGAGCCTAGTGCCAGCTCTGAACGTTTTGGGGTACATTGCAGTAAAGCCGTCTAGGAGATGGGGTGTTTTCTTTGGCACGACCGGTGACGTTAAGATCGACATTACGGATCCAGGTGTGGCCGTGCGAGTGGGTGTTCCCGGAGCTTTCCTTGAAGGAACGACTGAAAATGACACTTCTCACGTGACATCGGATATATCAAATGACTACTTCTACTACTCCGTGATCGACCAATCGTTACGCTATCCCTACGATGCGAATTCGCCCTACACGATAGAGATATGGAATCCTCCGAAATACTCACCTCCCAGTTGGAAAGCGATATTCTACAATTTCACAGACCCGAAATATGTGCTGTTACAAGGGCTGAATGCTCCAGACATAGCTGGCATCTACAACTTCACAGTTTATGTCGCAAAGAAAATGGGCTCTAACAACAGGCCTATCTTTCCACTGTTGCCTGACAAAGTTGTGCAGGTCCCAGTTAGCATGAGAGAAGACCCTGGCCATATCACAGGATACATCTATGACGACATATATGGAAAACCGATCAAGGCAAAAGGGGTCGTCTACGCGATTGAAACAAGTACGGGAAGGATCGGGATGGGGTATGTGAATTCTTCAACAGGCTTCTTCAACGTTACTGGGCTCTATGCCGGCGAATATCGTCTTAAAGGTTCGGCTGGAAACTTCTCAGAAACAGGATGCGCCTATGCGATAACTACCAGCACCTTCACGGTTGGAGTGAACAAAGGTCTGGGGGTGGCAGTTCCTAGGTTTGCTCTTCTCCGCGGATGCACAATAAAGGGAACCATAGTCTATACTGATCGACTCGGCAATCCGATTCGCCCATTAGACTCGCCTTATCTTGCAGCGCTCAAGTATCCGGGACTCAATTACACAGTAGAGGCTTACGACAGCAAAGAGGAAATCGTGGCATCAAAAACCTACAAATCCAACAACATCCCGGCCGAGAACTACACCTTGGTTATGCGAGAAGGCGCAACATATGTGCGCTATCCGGCGAAAGGAACCGAGTACGCTGGGTTTGGCCCAGACACCTACACTGTGAAAATCTGGGTCTGCGGCTTTGTGCTGCCTCAAAGCCAAATCAAGAAAGCGATTTTCGCGGGCTACAACACTACGGTTAACGTCGGAATATCCACACTTCCGTACGGCGGAGTAGTGTCAGGGAAGATAAGACTGCTCGGCTCTTTGACCGGCGCACCGGAAAACCCGCGCCAAGGTGAGGCCGCAACCTTCGGCTCCGTGACTGGCAGGCAGTTCGGCGGCAACGTGCTGATTCACGCGTATAGCGATGGCGTTCTCCGAGGTCTAGTAGTGTTGAATCGAACCTTCCAAAACGGCGTTGTCCAATACGCAGATTGTTCATCGGGCGACCAGACTCCTCTGTTAAGATTTTACGTGCTTGGATTCAGCGAGCACTACAACCGCTCCTATTCCGGTGTGTGGGCAGTGGGATCTAGTCCTGGTCCCAGTCCGTGGGATTATGGGCTTGAAGCTGGGACGTACGTGATACGTGTGTGGATTCGAGGCTACTTACCAGGAGAAGTGAGAGAGGTCTCTGTTGGAGAGGGAGGGAACGAAACGGTGACCGTCAACATGGTCAGGGGAGGTGCGGCACAAGTGACAGTCGGCTCGTGGAACAACAAACCTGGGACGAAGATGGCCCAGGCAGCTCAATCATGGAGGCACATGGATCTAAGTCCTTCACCGGTACTTCGGGTCTACTTCTATGATGCGTGGGGCGGTGAGGTTGGATACGCGGAATCAGTCCTCCAGCTAGGATTTCCAGGAGTATCTGATGCGATGGCAACCTTGAATTTCACTGGACATAACTGGACAATAGACGAAATAACCCTTCAGGGGTATGTGCCTACAACCTTGAAAACAGGTAATCACACTCTGAGAGCCCATACCTATGGTTACATACAGCCACGTGAACTCTTGATAAATATCTACCCAGGTGTTCTTGCAAGATCGTATGTCACCCTCCTAATCGGATGTGGGATTCATGGAAATGTTCCTCTCATGACAAATGGACTGTTTATTGGCCTGACAGAAAACGCAACCATGAGGGCAGAAGTCATTCTGAATAATGTTCTCAAGGGCACAGATGTTGTCAACGCAACAGTGGGCACCTCACTATTCAGCTTCAATACCTACGGTTTGCACAGTGGAGGCCATTTCTTCTATGTAGATGAAAATGGGACCAAGTGGAGAGACTATGGGCTGGATACGGGAACTTACAGGATCAATATCCCCATATTCGGTTATGATCGAAAGTTCTACCAACCCATGCCGATCAACGCATATCTTCAGGGACTTAGTTTCGAGGTAGGCGTCAACTTTCACGTAGAGCGAATGATCAAGATCTACGGAATTGTGACGGGCGATACCTTCACGGAGGTCCCTCCTGTTGTTACCCTTGCTTGGGTCAAAGTCAAAGCGAATAGCTACACCGCCTACACATTCGACGGAGACTATGCTCTGCACCTACCTCCAAGCGCAGGTGCACTAGTAACCTACTCAGTCTCTGGATACAAGAGTGTGACACTCCATGTTGTGACCAACGACCAGACCGAGATGAACATCAATTTGGAGGAGTCAGGAGTACCTTTCCCCTAGCGCATACTACTTTGGACCGCCTAGGGTGTTTCAGAGGATCAGAAGCCCACTATCGAATGGCCATCGAGACTCCTTGGATTACTATCCAGATCAGAACGTCACCTATGAGTGTGGTCGACACTAAACCTATCAAGACAAAGACCAGCAGAGGAATACCCGGAGTGACCCATACTTCTTCATCATTCATAAGGCAACCCTCAAGATCTCTGACGAGGTCGTTTCGTTCGATATCCGCTGGCGTAAACAGCTTGAGTCTTCTTGAGAATCCGCCATTGTTTCGCAAGATCTCTTCCATTGGATAAAGGTACACTCTGTCCTTTAGAACCTTGAAGCGAGTCTTGTAGCCTGTTAGGAACGTGGCGATTTTCGTTAGGAGAGGCGCAGCCTCGTAGTTTTCGAAGAGCCCACGTCTAGTCTTGTATTTCCAAGTCAGGTTCTTGACAACCACGTAAGCAACCGTAGATAATGAGAATAGATAGCTATTGTAAAGTATGGCTAGAGGAAACAGTGGATTCAGCACTGTCAGGAGCGGCTTGCAGAATGAGGGGTAACTTGGGAGAGCGATGCTGAGACAGATGAGCGCTTTCGCGTCAGCTCCGCCAAATAGACCCATGTAGAAAACTAGGAAAGAAAGGCACAATGCGACGAACACCGAAGCAATTGACATGATCAGCAAATCGGGAGCTAAGACCAACCTAAGAAACAAGATCGAAATCGCCAAGGGAAGATAGGTTACCCAAACCCTATCAGACACTTCCCGTGTCTTCAAGTCACTGTAAGCTGAGTAGCTCAGAAAGAATAGTGACAGAACGAATGCAACCAAGTCAAGGACTGCATCCATCATTCAAGACACCATTCCTGAGTCATTGTCAAGGACTTCCTATTTCAACAAGTATGATCAAAGCAAATGATCAGGCGTTCAGAATGGTCGTGTGCGCATGCCATAGCTCAATCGACCCTGAGCGCACGCGCAGCGTCGTAACAAGTCCGAGTGATGCATCCCTCCCTCGTGTCAAGAGTCGGACATTACCTATCTGGCGCGTGCACTTTCTAGTACTGTAGTTCGGGCCACGGATTATTCGCTGTCTCCATCAATGCTGTAGAGTAACAGAAGCACCTAACTCAGCTTGAGAACACTGTGCATATCAAGGTGTTCTGTAAACCAGTAATCCATCTACCACAGCTGCCCCGCTATAAAACACCTGATAGCCAGTAGGTCTCTGCGAAGTGAATCCAGCAGTACCCGTCCAAACAACTTCATTCTGGCCGGGGTCAAACATAGCCTGTAACTCACCAAGGTTTTTCCAGGTATAATCATTGCATTTGAACACGATTGTAACTTCTTGCCCTGGATTCCATGTCGTCGGTCCAGAATAGATATGGCCACCGAAACCAAGAACCTTGTTATTAGCTGGTGCCGTACAAATCTGAAATAGAATACTGCCCTTTTCAATCGTTATTGGTTCGTTCCCAGTATTGACGAATTTCGCCCTGACCCAGAAATTGTTTGCAGCAAGTTGTGCATCTAGAGCGCTATAGTCGACGTAAGGACGTATCCAATAAGTTTCAACGTTTGGATTTACCAGATTGATTCTCATGGTGCCGGGGACAATAGGCACTCCCGGCAATTGTGTCCCTCCTTGTCCAGGGGGTGGGACGATGTATGTGGCGATGTTACCTCGCTCTGTTACGAGTTTGATGACATAGGTAAAGCTGGCATCGTTCAATGCAACTGCGGATACTGGTTGGTTAATGTAACCTGGGGTGATGGGAGTGTATGTGAATGAGTTTTGCCCGAAATTATACTTCACAGTTCCTGCGCCTATCCATATGTCTATGGAGTATTGCTGTTGCCATTGCGGGCTATTGCCGGCATCGTAGGCTGAAACGTATAATGTGACCAAATGAGCTGCCACGGCACCGACATTTTGTATTGACGCGTTAAGGGCTCCAGTTAGCAAGCGCATTGCCGATGAGATGAGTAGTCTTTCGTTGTACCGTTCCCAGTCGCTCTGCCCTCTTTCATTCACTAGTTGATTGTAGCGATCTTCCGCAAGATGGTAGGAGAATACCGAAGATGCAGCAACCAGAAAGATGAGTACGACGAACATAGCACTTATTGAGCCACTCACTGCTTTCCGGTTTCTGATGATACACATAGTAGTAGGCCTCGCCTACCCGGACGTCTCCCACTGCTGAACTGCTCGGCTTCCTCTCTGAGTCGCCACAACCACCGTAAGCTTGCCACCGTTTCTTAGTTCAGACTCTAACCCAGTCACTATCACGAATGCGAACGTTACCGCGTCACCAGAAGCGATAAGATATGTGCCTGCGTGAGGGCCGCTGGTGATCATTGGTACTGTCGCACCAATATTGTTCCAAGGCTTGCAGCTTTGGCTCACTTGGGATATGACGTTCGTGTTGTTAAGATATATTGAGGCTATCTGTACATCTCTGTGACCGATGTTGCGCACGGTCATGTTCAGCGTATGCACGTTCGGCGCGGGCGATAGGAATCTCAGGTTGACCAGAGCGATGTCTTCTTCAATGCTTTCTCCTTTGGTCTGGAAGTATTCTCCACTGGTGCTGGCCCATGAGCCGAACAAGCCTTGAGCCCAGGCAAAGACGAGGACGCCTGTCGTGAAGGCTATGTTTATCATCAGAAGTGTAGCGATGACAGTGCTCACAGCCTTTTCAGACTTTGCGAGCCTCATAAAGATCGACCAATCGTCCACCGTTTAGTGCGCGCGTTCGCGCTTCTATAAACGCTAGTCCGTCAGAGCAAGACATACCGTTAACGAACGTGTCGTGCGCTGGGATAAGCGCGCGCTAACCAGATCATCAGGACATGTTTGACTCTACGAAAAGCTCTTACCAGTGGCCCTTTTACATCATTTCTCGGTGTTTATTTTTGAGGGTTGGCAGACATCTCAAGACAACCAGGAGGAGGCTGAGACCAGTGAAAGCAAGAGAGGCGATCGCTCGAGAACGCTCTCTGACTAACCTAGAGACTTTGGTGGATAATCTGCCAGACGTCGCATTCGTCAAGGATAGAGATTGCAGGTATGTGCTTGTCAACAAGCCATTTTGCGCTTTTCTCGGGAAACGGAAAGATGAAGTTCTGGGCAAGACCGCACAGGACTTGTATCCGAAAGACGTGGCAGACATCAGTGAAGAATCCGACGAAAAAGTGTTTGAGCTAGGAGTCGCTGTTGATTCGCGAGAAAGAGAACGTCCTGACGCACAAGGAGTTGCAAGAATACTTCAAACTAGGAAAGCACCGCTCAAGGATGCTGAAGGCAACGTAACCCATCTCATTGGCATCTCAAGAGACATAACCGAGCGCAAACGGATGGAGGAGACGCTTCGGAAGAGCGAGGAGAAGTTTCGACTTCTCTTGGAATCTTCGATGTACAGTGTCTCGGTCTCGGTCGGCACAAAACTCGTCTATGTGAACAAGCGTTGTGCAGAGCAACTCGGCTTCAGCGACCCCAGCCAGCTCATAGGCAGAGACTTCACCGAGTTCATTGCTCCTGAAGATCGCGAGATGGTGAAAACCCGAACCCTCAGAAGAGAAAGAGGTGGACCAGAACCGCCACTCTACGAGTTCAAGATTCAGAAAAAGGACGGAACCAAGATACCCGTCGAAACCCATGCCGCAGCCATTGAATACGAAGGAAAAAGAGCAACCCTCTCCTTCAGACGCGACATCACTGATCGCAAGCGAATGGAAGAGCAGTACAAAACCATTATTGGGACTGCCTTGGATGGCTTTTGGAGAGCGGATATTTCTGGGCACTTCTTAGATGTGAACGATGCCTATTCTGACATGATCGGTTACAGTCGTGCTGAGCTACTGACGATGCGAATCCAAGATGTTGAAGTCAAGGAGAGTGCTGAGGAAACTGCTGAACATATCAGGAGAATAGTGGCGACCGGAAGTGATCGATTCGAAACCCGTCATCGACGAAAGGACGGCCAAGTCATTGACATTGAGGTGAGCGTGAACTGGCTTCCCGGCAATGGCGGACAACTCTTCGTGTTTCTACGTCAAATAACTGAGCGCAAGAAGATGGAGGAGGAGCTGAAGCGTCATTCTGAGCAATTGGAGGAGTTGGTTGAGGAGCGGGCGGGAGAGCTGAAGCGCTCCGAGGAGAAGTTCAGGAGAATCTACAACGCTTCGTTGAACGCTATCTACACATCGAGTCTCGAGGGGCGAATGATCGATGTGAACCCTGCAGCCGTCTCCATGTTCGGATACGACAGTCTCGATGAGCTCGGAAAGGTGAATGTTCAAAGCCTATACGTTAACCCAGACGACCGCAACAAGTTCATCAAGTTCGCAAGTGAAGGCCCTGTGAAAAACTTCGAGACGCAGCTCAGGAGAAAAGATGGAACGGTATTCGATGCGATCATAAACAGCTACTCGCTCAAAGACGATAAGGACCGAATCACAGGGTTCCAAGGCGCCATCATGGACGTGACTGAGCGTAAGGAACTGGAGAGAATGAGAGATCAGCTTACACGAACTCTTCTGCAAGACGCTGCTAGACGTAAAGAGCTTGAGATGATGAGGGATCAATTCATCTCCGCCGTTACTCATGAACTTCGAACCCCTTTAGTCTCGATCAAAGGCTACGTGGACCTTGTCCTTGACGGGAGTCAGTCGATACCGGAAGAAGTTGAGTCGAACCTGCAAGTGGTGAAGAGGAACACTGATCGGCTTCTCAGCTTGGTGAACGATCTGCTGGATCTTTCACGAATGCAGTCCGGAAGACTCCAACTGAACTTGCAGTCTATGGATCTTAGGCAGATCATAGATGATTGCGCTGCGGAGATTCAACCCTTCGTCAATGCGAAGAAGCAGAGCTTAAGCCTCGACGTTCCAGAAGGACCGTTGCCGGTCCAAGGAGACCCAGTCAGACTCAGCCAAGTCTTGGCGAACCTTCTTAGCAACGCGTCCAAATTCGCGCAGGAAGCTGGCCAGATAGGCCTTCGCGTAAAAGATGTGAGAGACGTTGTTGTGGTTCAGGTCTCTGATAATGGGATTGGCATAAGAAAGCAAGACCTTGAACGCGTCTTCCAACCTTTCGCAGCTATTGAAAAACCCACATATGTCAAAGGCACAGGTCTCGGCCTCAGCGTCTCCAAGGGCTTGGTGGAAGCTCACGGCGGCAAGATCTGGGCTGAGTCTCCAGGTGAAGGAAAAGGAGTCACATTCACCTTCACTCTGCCCATACACAAGCCAGCATAAGAAACACAAAACCTGGAGAACACACAATCAACGACGAAACTCGTGTCAGAGTAGCACCAGCGCATGCTTTCACATCATCAAAAATCAGCTGGATCGTCGCGCTTGTGTGTCAGGGCGCGACGCACGAGAGTGTAAGAATGTGCGTCATATTCTCTATATGGGGTATATTGCTGGGATCGGATCGTGAACAACGTAACATCACTTAGGGTTACTAGGGAGACTAGGAATCGACTAGCGGATCTAGGTAGCAAAGACGAAACGTTCGACGAGATCATCCAACGACTCATAGACTTCCACGAAAGCAACGGTGAGACAGCACGGCCATTCCTGCACAAAGGAAGAGGAGCGAGGAGCGTTGACCAGTAGGCAGGTGCTACTTCGTAAGAACGCCAAGGAAGCAAAGACACAGGCGTGCGCGCTAGCAGAAAGGAAGCGAGTGGGAGAGGCGCTTCAGCGAAGTGAAGAACAGCTGCGCGCTTACATTGATCAAGCCAGTGATCTCATATTCACTCTTGACGCCTTGGGCAAGATCACGTCTGTGAATCGAATGGCCTGCAAAGTGACCGGCTATTCTGCTGAAGAGCTGTTGGGCAGTAACTCATTGAGGCTTGTTACCGAAAGAAGCCGGGCCTCCACAGAACAAGCATTGCGTGATATACTGAGTGGAAAGAGTATTGATCGAGTGGAAGTGGAGATTCTCTCGAAAGACAAACGGCAGATTTGGCTTGAGGTTCGCGGACGTCTCATCACCGAAAGGGGCAAGATAACTAGAATCTTCCAAATCGCTCGTGACATTACGGAACGCAGGCGGATGATTGAACAGATTCGGACTTTTTTGCAGTTTCTGAGTGCAGCTGTGAATAATTCTCCGGATCTCATATTCATTAAAGATAGAAACCTCAGATACGTCGTGGTCAGTGACAGGGCATGTGATTTCGTAGGAAGGCCTAGAGAGGAAATCCTAGGAAGAACAGCGCAGGAGTTGTACCCGAAGGATTTCGCGGACAGTATCGAGAGAACGGATAGGGAAGTGCTGGAGAAGGGAGCTGCTGTGGACGTTCCCGGAATGACTGGTGTTCACGGTGAGGAGTACGCTGGCCGCACATGGCATACTAAGAAGGCTCCATTGAGAGAGGCTTCGGGCAACATAACTCACGTCATATCCATCGCCCGCGACACCACCGACCGCAAGAGGATGGAGGAGGAGCTTAGGAGACTGGCGAATTTCACATTGGAGAACCCGAACCCTGTATTGCGATTAAACAAAGAAGGAGTTGTGCTTGATGCAAACCCGGGAAGTGAATTGTTGTTGCGGAGCTGGGGAAGCAGGGTTGGCGGTGAAGCTTCGAAGACTTGGCATGACTTCGTATCCGACGCTCTCAAGAGCGGAACATCTAGAAGCGTCGATGTTGTACTTGGTGAGAAAGTCTACCTACTCACTATTGTGCCGATCAAAGATACCAACTATGCCAACGTCTACGGAAGAGACATCACAGAACGCAAGCAGAGCGAGGAGGCACTGCGGAGCTCTGAGATACGTTACATGGAGCTTGCTGAGAGCATCAGTGATGTCTTCTTCGCGATGGACAGCGACTTGAGGTACACGTACTGGAACAAAGCATCTGAGAACCTCACCGGGATTTCAGCGAAAGACGCCATTGGAAAGTCTATCTTAGATGTATTCCCAGATACTGAAGACACTAGGCGAGCCGTTGCGATGTACCGAGAGGTGCTGAAGACACGGCAACACAAGAACTTCATCAACGAGTACCGGCTCGGTGACAAGAACTTCGTCTTTGAAATCGACGTGTATCCAGCAGAAAAAGGAATCTCCATCTTTACCAAAGACATCCTCGATCGGAAGCGGATGGAGGAGGCGCTGAAACAATCTGAGAAGAAGCTAAAGGCGCTTCACGGACATGCAAGAAAACTTGCCGTCGCTAACACCATGGAGGAAGTGGCCAAGCATACTCTTGATGCAATGGAGTTCACGTTAGGGTTCGATGTCGCCGACTTCTGTACAGTCGAGAAAGATCACATTCAAATCTGCGGCTCCAGAGGAATACCCGCAGCGAATGCACTTCGAGAGTGGCCACTGGACAAGCCGAGCGTAGTGGTCAAAAGCGTATACACGAAGAGAACGCTCAGGGTCCCAGACACCAGAAAAGAACCCTCTTTCGTAGACAGAAGAACCTTTTCTGCAACGGAAAAACTGCAGCACTCCGAACTGGCAATACCGGTGCTGGCAAAGGGCGGGGTCATTGCTATCCTCAACGTTGAAAGCAGTCGACTGAATGCCTTCTCCGATGAGGATCAAGAGCTTCTAGAGACGTTAGCTATGCATGTTGGCTCTGCATTAGGGCGATTGAAGCAGGTTGACGAGCTGGAAAGGCTGGTTGAGGAGAGAACTGGGGAACTACGTGCGAGTGAGGAGAAGTACCGTCTTCTCGTTGACAACTTGACGGACGTGGTATTCACTATCGATCTCAAGGGAAGTATTACTTTCGGTAGCAGCGCAGCTGAGAAGATGACCGGCTACTCTGTCAAGCAGCTGCTCACGATGAATATGAGAGAAGTGATAGCGCCCGAGCATTTCGATGAAATACAGAATAGGCTTCAGGCGCGTATGCGAGGAGAAAAATATCTGCCGCAGCATCAATTCGACCTTATCAGAGCGGACGAAACGCGAGTTCCAGTAGAGATGAGCACCGCACCCCTAGTCACGGAAGGCAAGTTGATCGGTATCCAAGGAATCCTTAGAGACATCACTGAACGCAAGAGGATGGACATTATAAGGGATCAATTCATATCCGCTGTCACCCACGAGCTTCGAACGCCTCTAGTCTCAGTGAAAGGCTATGTGGACCTTGCCCTAGAGGAAAGTGAATCGATACCAGAAAAAGTGAAGTCAGAACTGCAAGTGGCGAAAAGGAACACTGATCGACTTCTCAGCTTGGTGAACGATCTGCTGGATCTTTCACGAATGCAGTCAGGAAAGCATCAACTAGACTTGCAGTCCATGGACTTCAAACAGCTCATAGACCATTGCGCTGCGGAGATTCAACCCTTCGTCAATGCGAAGAAACAGAGCTTAAGCCTAGAAGTTCCGGCAGGACCCTTACCCGTTCAAGGAGACCCAGTCAGACTCAGCCAAGTCTTGGCGAACCTGCTTAGCAATGCCTCCAAGTTTGCGCCTGAAGGTGGTGGCATAACTGTTTGCGTCAAAGATGACGCAGACACTATCCAGGTCCAGGTCTCCGACAATGGAATGGGCATCCGGAAGGAGGATCTTAAGCGGGTCTTCGAGCCATTCGCTGCTATTGAGAAGCCCACATATGTCAAAGGCACAGGTCTCGGCCTCAGCGTCTCCAAGGGCTTGGTGGAAGCTCACGGAGGCAAGATCTGGGCTGAGTCTCCCGGTGAAGGAAAAGGAGTCACATTCACCTTCACCCTACCTAAGAACAGCGCGGACCACCTATTGGCACAGCCTAGCTGTACTCCCCCACTACCCACTCACCGGTAACCCGCTACATCTACCGCGCGCCATGATTGCCATTGCACATATCGATTCTATCCGAACCAGTTCTCATGATAGCTCTACATAGAAAATCGAATAGATTTGAAGTCTGTTTTGAGGGCCGCCGCCGGGATTTGAACCCGGCCTTTTCCCAAGTGCGGCACTGCCTGCACTTTCTAGGCTCCATTGGCCGAGGCTGAACCTCTCAGGCCTATACGCTACCAAGCTCCGCGAAGACTGTCTTCTCTACGTTACGGCGGCCACCGCTCTTTCAGCCCCGTCCGATTGATTTAAGCGTTTCAAAGTACTTCGCGTTGGTTCAACACTGATTCTGTCTATGATGGCTGGTCTCTCGGTACACATCTAGCGCGCGATCATTATGCGCTTCTTCTTGTGATGTTGTACTCTAGATCCCATTGCGTTTTCTTGATATCTTTAATATGCGAATGGCCCATCTCTGGGTGGGTGTATTGATTGTCTTCAGTGGCCGACAGAAGATACATGGAAGAGCTCGCCTCACTTCTCCAAAGGCAAGTGGCAGTTCAGACAGTTCAAGGCAAAAGCTACACTGGTATTCTCGCAGGAGTTGATACCGACACATTGGGCGTTTGTTTAGCAGATGCCAAAGACGAGGGAGGACAGACCATTCACAGACTCTTTCTGAGTGGCAATTCCGTGCAACAGATACAAAATGTTGAGAAGCCTTTTGATCTGCAGGCGTTGGCTGATCGAATGGAACGTGTCTTTCCGAATTTGGTTCGGATCGTTCAGGAAGCGGGTGTGATCGTGGTGATGGACAAGATAAGAGTGACTGAGAAAGGCTTGATCGAAGGGTCTGGCCCCGCAGCAGAGAGGGTCAAGAAGGTCTTTGATGAGTTCAAGAAAGAGCGAGGCAGCTAGATAGCGTCTGGAAAGCTAGGTCTAATCGAAGGTTCCGTCTAGGAGAAAGAGTCCGAAAATCCTTTGTTTTCTTCTGCATGGTCGAAGCGCGGAAGCTCTAAAGGTTCAAGCAATACTCACATCTTTTTCGGTCTTGCCAACCCAATCAGGAATCCTTCCGCACCATAGAAGTGGCCTAGATCACTACTACGCGCTGAACACTTATCTCGTCCACCCACAGGATATGACGAATAAGCAGATTGAGTGTGTGAAATCCACAGGCCGTGGATCTATTGAGCTTCGAGATCACCCACAAGGACCTTCTCGGAAGAATAGGAAAGATAGACACGAAGAGCGGGAAGATCGAAACCCCTCATCTTCTCCCAGTAATAAATCCGCTGATCCAACCGATAAGCTCCAAAGACATCCTCACCGTTTTCAAGTGCAATGCTGTGATAACAAACGCGTATCTAATTAGGAAGAACTTCCGCGACGAGGCTCTTGCTCGTGGGATACACAGGCTGCTTGAGTACGATGGTGTAGTTGTGACGGATTCAGGGGCATATCAACTGCTCAAATATGGAACAGTAGATGTACAGCCTGAAGAAATCGCAGGATTTCAAGAAGCCATTGCAACAGACATCGGAGTGATACTTGATGTCCCAACCGGTTGGTCTGAGAGGAGGACGATGGCAGAGTATTCAGTTGCAGAGACCGTTCGCCGAGCCGACCTGACTCTGAAGATCGTGACCCGATCTGACATTCTTTGGGAAGGACCCATTCAGGGAGGCGTTTTCCTTGATTTGGTGGCTAAGTCAGCACGGGAAATGAGCAAGCGTCCGTTCGACATATACTCTCTCGGCAGTCCGACTCCAATAATGGAGCGATACATGTTTGACACGCTTGTTGACATGATCATGGCTGCCAAGATGAACATGCCATTGTCGAAGCCGCTTCACCTCTTTGGTGCAGGACACCCC
>Ga0315296_10001871_pt1 | contig 18208 bp, 17 predicted proteins | sample YL17G14_18_MG_FD_203921 | JGI IMG/M metagenome (GOLD analysis project Ga0315296, IMG submission 203921) | Sediment microbial communities from Yellowstone Lake, YNP, Wyoming, USA - YL17G14_18 | ecosystem: Environmental > Aquatic > Freshwater > Lake > Sediment | place: USA: Wyoming | collected... | reverse complement strand
CTGGATACTGATTTCCCCTGAACTCTCATTTGCTTATGCTGCTTTCCTATCGTTTGCTTCTTTACTTTTGCTATTGAAGTTTGTGAGGAAATGAGAAACCACCATTGTAGTGTGACGTGGTAGCCCGAGGATAGCTTCAAACACCCGTTCACATCACACAAAAAAACAGAAACCACCCGCAACCAAACATATTTGGCTCCAAATAGAGGGGCCTAGTGCTGTTGCACGCACACAAACACTTGGTAGCCCGGGAGAGATTCGAACTCTCGTCAGCGGGTCCAAAGCCCGCTATGCTTGTCCACTACACCACCGGGCTTCACGACACAGCATTCTTCGGCTAAATTTTTAATAAGTGATTTTTGATTACAGACCTTACTTAAGAGTAAGGCTTCAGACAATTAACCCTTATGCGCGCTCAATCGCTATGCCGTTTACTGTTCGCGTTATTTTCACTGGGATGTCTTCGCCTTTCGTCCAGCCAAGTGCCTCGTATAACGCCTTTTCGATATGCAGAAAACCGTATTTATTGATTTTACCTTCAAAGGTTGTTTGTTCGGTTTCCTTTGCCTTACGTTCAATTATCTCTGCAGCTTTTTCATTTACGGTTTTACCTTCAGCATTAGCGTTCTTTTCCAGAGTTTTGTATGTTTTCTCTGGTAATGGGACTTTCTTATCCGCCTTTGCCGTGTCTTCGTTGTGCGCTTTACCCTCAGCCTGAACAACGGATTTTTTGCCTACTTTAACTTCGCCCTTTTTGATTTTCTCTAAAACTGTTGCGCTGTCCAAAGGTATTTTAGTGTTTGTTTTTTCCATTTTCTCAACCTCCTTTAATCCGCCCAAGTCGTTAAGGCTTGAGCAATAGAAAAAAGAGAAGGAAATTCGGAAGTTTCCCGTGGGTCTCCAAAACCTGTCAGCGTCGGTTTGCATACGCTGCCTATTGCAAACGTATTGGCTTACGTTTGTGCATGAGTGCTTTGGTTCGCCTTTACCCTAACCCGTTCGGATGAGGGTAAGCTCGCCTTAGCCGATGTTATCGATGTTTTAACGCCTCGATCGCACGTTTCGCCGAACGCCGAGGACGAACGATGCCGTTTTTATGTCGGACGTTCGGTTACGTTTGCCGTGTGGCGATTGCTTCGTTGGATTTTGTCAAATAGGCTTAAGGCTCTGACCTTTTTAAAGTTCAGGTATGAATTATTGAGTTGAGCCTATTTAGGGCAAAGAAATTGACTCTTTTCTGAAAATACGCCTAGTCTAGTAGACGGGGATATCTCCCGAAGTCCTTACCAGTAATTGACTTTTAGTAGGTTATGACATACGACATTAGGCAATGGGAACTCCCCACGTAAAGCTTGTCCTGCAAGGTGACGTTTTTCGAAGTTACAATTATTTTGGTGTTTAAGATGTTTGAATAATAGCGATTTTGCTGGGGTCAAGTATGCCGAGTTTTACTGTAGTGTAGACTAGAAGATCCAATTGATCGATCTTATCACTCTCAGATATTTTGACATAAAGGCGTTCGCTAAATGAAGGCTTATACACCCATTCGCCAAAGCGCCTGTCAACGAAAATGAACTCATTGAATGGCATGTACTTATTAGACCAACAGATTTTGTATCTGTGCCCTGAAATGATAACGCTGTCAGGCGACTCTATTCTGGACGAGGGATCTTTATACCATTCTAAGTGAAATTTGATGTAATATTCTATCGGAGCAAATAATACCGTAGGGTTAGCTCCTGTTTCAAACAGAGAACGAGACTTTTCTACTAGACTAGTGAAATTCACGTCACTACAAGTTTCTCGTTTAATTTTACTTTGTCTCAAGATTTCTCCAATGAAGAACTTCTTCTCCCCTAGCGCAATGCCTGATCCAAGTTCTCTAAATACAAGGTCAGAGTAAAAATCCTCTCTGACAAACCACTCCTTTGGGATGTAGGTTCGTTTATAAATTCTGAGAAAATCCTCATCGGTTGTTCTTGCATCCCTAACTTCAACTAGTTGGCTTATATCACTTGCTTTCAAATACGATTCTCGCACAATTTGCTCGCTTCGCACTATTTTCTCTTCATAAGTCATGGTCCGTGTCATTGTCTAACCATCTCCGCACCCTCAGTTGTTACTGTCGTAAGCTCTTTAAGTTCAATGTAACAACGGTAAATCCAATTCAATAGGCGACAGAAACTTTCTTCTGGCTTTTCGGGCGGAAAATGTAAAGGATGCCATTTGTTTTCTCTAAGCTTTTTGGGAATGCAAGTATCACTCACAGCAAAAGATATAATCTTGTTCTCAAAGTTTTTCGAGAAGAGCAGATCTATTTCTTTTTTCATGGGTATAGAGCGAGAAGTGTTTTCGTGGCATACGAAGACGGCTACATTACAATCTAAAAGATTTTTTTCTATTTCCAATTTGAAATTAACAGTTAGAGCCAAGGCGCTGGATTCGGGACTGGCAAGGAAGGTTTCCAGCCTTGTGTCGGACCTGAGAAAGATTTCAAGTTTTCTCGCCACTTCTTCAGCCTTTGCACCACCGAAGCCAATGAAGACGCTCACCATAATTAATCCCACAACTGCGCTTAAATTTAGTTGCAAATAGTTTATAACAGTTATAGTTTCTGCTTCTCACTGCAAAATCCCTTGTCTAAGTTGCAAAAATGATTGGAGACAATCGCGATATGAACGAACACAACAGTTTTCCTTTTAGATTTGCTTTAACCAAATTTGGGAGAGGAAACGCTTGCGTCGGTCCTATGACCCACAAGGATTCCTTAAACTTGCAAACAAACTGCTGACCGACAGAAACTATGAACCAGAAGGAAGAGTGAGAACAGTTATTGGAAGGGCTTATTATGCTGCCTTTTTGATCACTTTAAGGAAATTGCAGGACTTAGGAGCAAGTTTTAGAGAAGATTATCGTATTCACAAAGATGTTATCGAAAAATTAAAAGAGAAAGATTCTGGATTAGGTAGCAAACTGGAAACATTCTTTGATTACAGAGTTGATGCTGACTACAAAATGGATGCGCAGGTAATGAATCTGGGCGAGACCTGCTGCAGATTTGCTGAACACATTATTAGCCGAGTCAACGAACTTGGGTGAATAGTTAAGCTAAACATTGAAGTCATGTTTAGATAATTTTAGTTCCCTTTTCACATGTTCAAGTATCTTACGTTCTCTCCTTTTGAGAAATGCCCTGAAACTTCTATAATCCAAAAGTTTCCTGTCAATGTATGCTTGTTTAAGTAAGGAATCGCTTACATCTCTAAAGTATTCCTTTGGGTCTTTAGCACTTTTGTTCTGATTTTTGTTCTTAGCCAGAATCCAGAAATTTGCAAAGTGGTTTATCTTTGACTCATCATATCTTTTCCTACGCAACACTGATTGCGGAAATATGTGATCAATCTGGGGAGCATTCTTGTCATAATGCACCTTAGCTCCAGAACGTCGCTGGATCAAGTGAAGTGCAAGTGAAGGATTGTTTTGTAGAAGTTGTGGACCGAATTCCTCAATGTTCTCCCAGTACCGAATCCAAGACACACATCCCTTCAGAGGGAATCGGTTATCGTGCTTTTGAGCAAGAGGTCTGAATTCTTCCCGAATGATTGCTCCTAATCTGCTATCCGCATATCGAGAAAAAGGAGAAGTAAAGCCGAATAAATAGACAGCTTTGCGTACCCTCTCGACTTCACTATTTGGCACTTGATGCCCTTGCCCATTAAATAGGTAGTATACGAAAGGGACAAGGTTGTAATATCCACCAAGGAGTGCGCTGCTTGCAATCCAGCATTCATTCTGAACAAAATCTACCGTCGAACGAATTGCATCACAACATTCTCCAAAATTCTCACGGATCTTTGAAACGTTGGTTTTCTTGCGCAAAAGATCGATATCAAACCTCGTGCCAAGGTCCGAAACTGCAAACAAACAACGAATTACAAAGTCTGTATCTAATTCAAACGAATTCCCTTCATTTATATCATAGACAAACTCCGGCAATGTCTCAGCTGATTCCTTCCAATTAAGCTTAAGCATACTAAAAATCAGATCAGATCTGCTCAAGGGCGTTCCCTCTCGGTTAATTCTAACAAAAGCCTCCAAAACATCTGATTCCGACTTTCTATCTGGACTATCACGAGGCCTATTTTCATCAAGGACCGTTGCTCTAACTATGCTTGCGTCGCCTGTCAAAGCATCACGTAAGAGGGAAAGATTGATTCCAAGTCTCACTTCGTCTTCATCTGACAGTTTCAATTCTTTCACGACATTTCGCTGAAATCTGTGTCTTTCATTTGCTCCCATAGTCAACAGATCCTGAACTTTGTAATAGTAATGGAATTCGTTTTCTTCGTCTTCATCTTTGCGAGAAGCAGAAATCGCTACTTTATTCAATCTCGTAGCTTTTTCAGGAGTGAAGAAACGGAATAGGAATTTGTCCTCTTTGAAATCCTCAGTTTCACGTCCGCTCAAAACATCAAAATAAAGATATTTGCTTTTGTAGGCACCATACAAAGCGACGTATAAGGATTGGAGGCGCTGTTGACCATCCAACACCAACTTTAATCTTTTTTGCTGACCATTATCATGAAATGTGAATCGTGTGTCTGGTTTGTAGTCCTTTGAGAAGTATCTGTACTGAATATCGTTATATGTTTCCCACAGCAGTATGATACCAATTGGGTATCCTCGCATTATCGAATCCAACAGTTTTTCGATTTTCTCTTCGTCCCATACGAAACCACGCTGAATGGCAGGTAAAACTATTTCATCATTTTTTATTTGTTCGAGTAAACTTGTAATAGACATATGCCAAACCTCGAAGAAATGGCATTCTCTGCTTACCCAATATAGCTCTGAGTATAACTTATATCACTTATGTCCTCAATTATGGTCTCTGACCAGCCATCCGCATTCTTCTAATCTTTACCATGCACTTTTTCTGTGATTAGGCTGATGCTTTTAGCGTACTCCAAGAAAGCTATGCGCATAGTTTCGCTTTCACTCTGCCCAAGCTTCTCACAAATTTGGTCCAGTACCTCTTTATGCTGTGGGCTTAGAACGACTCTAACAATGTGTTTTCTTGCCACTCTTTGGCCATCCCATTGTACAATTCAATTTGGCTTTTGAAGTATATTTTTCTATGGAATTCGAAGGAAAGTTGTGTATCATGAGAAAAAAGTTGCGCTGAGGTGATTTGTGTTTTCCTTGCCTTTTATAGGTTTATTCCTTATTTGATCTCCCAATAGTTTGGATAGTCATTGCAGGTTTCAGTCCTTTGTCTCGCATATTCGAATGCGTTGCGCATCCTTACTCCGTCGACGATGTAGCGTTTGTAGAATAGTATTGAAAATAAGGCTGCATCAATCCAATCAACTTCAGTTTTAGGCGCCAGAAAATATTTTGTGCCTTTGAAAGCATCTGCAATTGATTGTTTATTTGCTAAACATGCGTTTACAAATACCAGCGTAGCTTTATGGTTTGTCTTTTCTATTTCTTTTGGTTCTGCAAGCCATGTTCTTCCGTTGCCGATTCCAACTTTCCCTTTTGGTGGTCCGTGAGCGGAGATGTGTATGATGTTATATCGCTTGCCTGTACTGAGTTTGCTTAGGAATTCCTTCTTCCAATTTATCTTGTAGTAGAGGGAAGAGGCTCTCGTTGGTTTATGCAATTTGCACATTTGAAAGAATTCCTTAACTAGTCGCCCTTCTGAAGGCTCGTCTTTAGGAGTACAGTCGAGAATTAAAATTTTAAATTCTGTCATTTTTTGCTACGCCTGATTATTTGCTTTAGCATTATTGGTTCTTCAAGCACATAATTTTTTTGTTTTCATTGGGTGAAAAATTCGCAATCTACGAAATTCTGAGGTTGGACGATGGTAATAGATAAGCGCAAAGTTTAAATGCTTAGGTATTATATGTAATATTCCACTGGGGGTTATCTCTTTGAATACTGGTTTGCCTGATTGGCTTGAGCGTCGTTATGACCTTTTGTGGAGTGAGTTTGGTGATAAGGCGTTTAGGTTTGAGGATGCTGCTAGGGTTTTGATGGATAAAAACCGAGATGCGTGGGAGCAAATTCCGAATTTTCTTTCGGAGCTACATAAGGCTGGATGGCTTTTTGTTAAGCCTAATGAAAAGGATGCGCGACAGAAGGTTTACTCTTTGAAGAGTCGAGAAGATGTGGTTAGGGAGATTTTTGCTATTGATAAGGAGAGGTTGTCTCGTGGTGATATTGATGCTTTGTTGAAGCGGGCTGCGGATTTGATTCGGACACGGGTGGATTACAAGTTTATTCTTATATTGCTTTTCTTGAAGCGTATTAGCGACAAGTGGGAGATGGAGTTTGACGAGGCTTACAAAGAGGCTTTGGCTGATGGTTTGGGTGAAGAGGATGCCAGAGCTGAGGCGAGGCGTGACGAGTATCATTTGTTTAATTTGCCTGAGGAGTTTTTGTGGGAGAATTTGCGGAAGGATGTGAGTGGGCTTACTGAGCGGTTTTCTCGGGCTTTGAAGGTGATTGCTGAGCGGAATCCTGAGTTGAAGGATGTTGTGGACAGTGTTGATTTTGTGCAGTTTGCTGGTAGCAGGGAGAACGCGGAGATTTTGAGGCAGCTTGTGGAATTGTTTAGCGAGAAGAAACTTCAGCATGTTTCTGCGGATATTTTGGGTGATGCTTATGAGTGGATTTTGCGGTATTTTGCGCCTACCAAAGCCAAAGAAGGGGAGATTTACACACCAAGAGAGGTTATTAAGTTGCTTATCGAGATTCTTGACCCTAAGCCTATGGATGGTGCGTATGATCCTGCTTGTGGTTCGGGTGGCATGTTGATTTCTGCATACAAACACGTCGAAGAGAAGTATGGCAAGGAAGAAGCGAGTAAGGTGTTTTTGTTTGGGCAGGAGGCGAATCAGAATATTTTGGCTTTGGCGAAGATGAACATGTATATTCATGATATTCGGGATGCGCATTTGGAGTTTGGGGATACTTTTCTTTATCCGAAGTTTAAGGAAGGCGAAGGCTTAAGGCGGTTTGATGTGGTTGTGGCGAATCCGCCTTGGAATCAGGATGGTTATGATGAGGAAGTTTTGAAGAAGGGTGAGTTTTGGAAGCAGCGGTTTGGGTTTGGTTTTGTGCCGAGGCAGTCGGCGGATTGGGCTTGGGTTCAGCATATGCTTGCTTCTGCTAAGGATGATGGTAGTAGGGTGGGGATTGTGATTGATAATGGTTGTTTGTTTAGGGGTGGGAAAGAGAGGGCGGTTCGGTCTGCGGTTTTGAGTGAAAGGAATGATTTGGTTGAATGTGTTGTTTTGTTGCCTGAGAAGCTGTTTTATAATACGGGTGCGCCGGGTGCCATAATCATTTTTAACAAGCATAAGCTTGCTGAGCGAAGGGGTAAGGTTCTTTTTATTAATGCTTCTAAGGAGTTTGAGCAGCATCCTGAAGTGCGGAAACTGAACAGGCTTGGAGACAGCAACATAAGGAAGATTGCTGAGGTTTATCATGGTTTTCGTGAGGAGAAGGGTTTTTCGCGTGTTGTCTCTTTGAAGGAGATCGAGGATAATGATTACAACTTGAATGTGACGCTTTACATTATGGCAGATGAAGAAGGTGAACAAATAGACGTAGCCAAAGAATACGCCGAACTGAAAGCTTTGACAACTGAAAGACAGAAAGTAGAAGAAGAATTGGAAGTAATCTTGGAGCAGATAACAAAGGCGCGAAGGTCAGGAGGTGACATCGATGAGCCAGAAAAGTGATACTGCCAGAAAGGCCATACTCAAATTTCTCTATGAAGTTCATGAGAAAGCAAGGAGCCTGAAGAGCAATAGAGTTCCTGTAAGCAAGTTGAAACAAGAGCTTAAGAAGATTGGTTTTAAAGAGCAGGATATAGTTAGTGAACTTGACTATTTGATTGAAGCGGGTTGGGTAAAAGTTGAAACTGAGGAATATGAGTTCACGACTCCCAAAGGGTTTGTAAGGAGAAATGTGAAAGAATATTATAAAATATCGGATGCTGGGATTAACTATTTTGAAGGGCCATCCGAGTTTCAGAGAGTAGAAAAATCGATTTCTGGAATCAAAGTCACCAACATACAAGGTGTGACTGTTATTGGGGACAACAACTTAGTTGTCAATACGCGATATTTGGACTTGTTCAGACGTTTGTCCGTCTTGTCGGAAGTTGTGAGAACTTCTGACCAATTCACTGATGAAGAGAAGCTAAACTACATAAAAGACATGGATACCATCAAAGACCAGCTTGCTAAACCCTCGCCCGATAAGAACATAGTAAGGCTGGCATGGGAGAAACTTAAACCGCTTGCAACGGTTTCTGGTATCATCACATTCTTCAAGTATGTTGCGGATGTAATTGGAGGCTTAATTTAATGATTGAAGATATAAAATTCCAGAGAGAAATCGACTTTCAAAAGTCCCCAATAGGCAAAATCCCAAAAGATTGGGAGGTTGCTAAGCTTGCCAATGTTTCTGAAAGGATTAAGGGAAGGAAGCCGACCATGTTATTGAATGAAAAAACTGGAAATTCTCAACCTTATCTCATTGCTGAATACATGAGGTCGAATTCTAACATTCAATGGTGTAAAAATGATGACCCTAAAATTGTAAGGGTAGACCAGAAAGAGCTGATAATGATATGGGACGGTTCTTACTCTGGAGATGTTTTTGTCGGCTTTGAAGGTGTGTTGGCTTCAACTATGGTAAAAATTATGCCTGCTGAAAACCTAGATAGGAACTTCCTTTACTACTTCCTTAAAACAAAGTTCAAGTTTTTAAGAGGCACGACTTCGGGCACGGGAATACCTCATGTCAGTAAAAGCATCTTTGAGAACTTGTTAATTCCTCTTCCGTCTGTTAAGGAGCAGAGGGCTGTTGTTGGGGTTTTGGGTGTTGTTGATTCTGCTATTGGGTTGGTTGACAGGGTTATCCAGAAGACTGAACGTTTGAAGAAGGGTTTGATGCAGACGCTTCTAACACGGGGAATAGGACACAAAGAATACGAACAAACACCAATAGGAAAAAAACCAAAAGAATGGAATGTAGTCGCACTCGGAGATATATGCAACCAGAGAAATGAAATGTTTCAGCCATCTGGAAAAAACGATTACAGATTTGTGGGCTTAGAACACATAGCTTCTGGCGAAACAAGAATGCGCACTCACGCTCAAGATATAGCTGTCAAAAGCTCAAAATTCAGATTCTATTCGGGGGACATACTTTATGGAAAGTTGCGACCATATCTTGACAAAGCAGTTTTGGTTGATTTTGATGGAATCTGTTCAACTGACTTGTTAGTTCTAAAACCCCAAGATGAAGTTCTGAAAGAGTTTCTTGTTTACGTCTTGCATTTCAAAGAATTCCTTAAACATGCAGTAGCCACTACCTCGGGAACCAACCACCCGAGAACCTCGTGGACGGCAATAAGTAAATTCAGATTTGGTTTGCCAAAACCAGAAGAGCAAAAAAGAATAGCTGAAACACTTTTAGCCGTTGATAAGAAGCTTGAGGTGGAAAAGATAGAAAAAGCCAAGTTGGAGCGAATTAAGCAAGGTTTGATGGATTTGCTTCTTACTGGAAAAGTTAGGGTTAAGGTGGATTGACGATGCTTGAAAAAGACCAATTCGAAAATTGGATAAAGGCATCACACGCATTGTTTGAAATTTTTGAAGGACGTTATGATGCCTACCCGTTAGCCAGAAAATGGGTTCTAGAATGGTTGTCATTTAAAGAATTTGCCATCGGAAAAGAGGACATAGCCGTAATCGATGGTTTCATTGAGGATTTTGACTACGACGTTTTCAGAAACTTCAGAGACCAGTATGAAAGAGATGATGATTACTGGGAAAGGCTCAAAAGTAGAATTATTGGCCAATTTGAAAAATTTGTGAAAAGTAATTTTGAACTTGGTAGACGTGGAAATGTCGGTTTAGCCGTTGCACTATTCCTCTTCACATGGAATTTTCAAAGGTTCAAAGAGTACTTCAAAAAAGGAAACATCGACCTTGAATTTTACTTCAAGCAGCTGGGCATGTTCTTAGAAAGCAAGAGAAGCGAGTTAGAAGTTTTCAAAGACAAAAGATTGATTTCCGACCAAATAGACACTGACGAGGTAAAGAGAATTTTTGGAGAAATAAACACTAAGCTCAAAGAATCAGGGATAGGGCATAATGAACCCGTCGGAACCGCAAAACTGCTTCACATATTTGCTCCCTATTACTTTCCCTTAATCGACAATTCAGAAGCTCAAGCAATAGGACTCATTGACTATGGAGAAAGTATGTCGAGCAACCATTACCTCACGTGGATGATTACGCTAAAAGAATGGCTCCAAAATTACCGTGAACTAATTGAAAAACTGGAAAGAGAACACCACTCCTCAATAATCAAATTGACAGATGAAGGACTTTACATAATGAGCACTGTAAAGCAAAAGACAAGAGTTGCCGAACTGGGGCTTTGGGTGGGTTGAATCATGCCACTATTTTCTGAAAAATCCCTTGTTGAAGATTATTTCATCCAAAAACTGCAAGAAAAAGGCTGGAAGTATGTGCCAGCCGACAACTTGGAAAGGGAAAACCTTGAGGTGCCTCTCCTCACTCCCACCCTAATCCGAGCATTAAAACGTTTAAACACTAGCATTGGCGTAGGCGACGAAGAAATAAAACAGGTTCTAAACGATTTAAAATTGAGAACCAGCGGAAGCGAAGACGCCAAAAAAATCCTCAACTACCTCAAAGACGGCATACCCATAAAATTCGAAAAAGAAAGAGTAGTCAAATACATACGCCTATTCGACTACGAAAACACACAAAACAACGACTTCATCGTATCCCGCCAAGTCATCCACCAAGCTGGCGACAAACAAATCCGAAACGACGTAATCCTCTACATCAACGGCATCCCCCTCGTCAATGTTGAGTGCAAAAACCCCACAAGCCTAACAGAAAACTGGTACACCGCCTATGTCCAAATAAAAGACTATGCACTCACAATCCGAGAACTATACAAGTACGTCCAAATAGGCATAGCAGCAGCCGAAACAGCCAGATACTTTGCAACAGTCACATGGCCACAAGAAGAAACCAAAATCCATGAATGGAGAGAACCAAACAAAGACCCGATAGACTCCACAATAGAAATGCTCGCACCAACAACACTACTCAACATTATAAGGCATTACCTGTTCTTCCGCATAGAACACGGCGCCACTACCAAAGTCATAACCCGCTACATGCAATACCGCGCCTCTGAGCAAATAGTCAACCGCGTCATAAACAGCATCCAAGGAAAAGAAACCAAAAACAAAGGCTTAATCTGGCACTGGCAAGGCTCAGGCAAAACACTAACCATGATATTCGCAGCAAACAAACTCTACCGCCACCCACTATTAGAAAATCCAACAATATTCTTCATCGTAGACCGCATAGACCTCCAAGAACAACTCTACCAAGAATTCACCGCTCTCGACATAACCAAACCCGAAACCATCAACACCATAGACTCGCTAAAAGCAATACTCAAACACGACGAAGGCAAAGGAAAACGCGGCATCTTCATCACACTAATCCACAAATTCCGCCCAGAAGACTTCGAACAACTCCAAAAAGAACTCGAAACACTATCCCAAACCCACGAAACAATCCTTACCAGAAAGAATGTTATCGCATTCATAGACGAAGCCCACCGCACCCAATACGGAACCCTCGCCGGACAAATGAAACAAATCCTCAAAAACGCATTCTTCTTCGCCCTAACAGGAACACCCATCGCAAAAATTGGAAGAGACACATATCAAGAATTCAGCTACCCAGACGAAGAAGAAGGAAAACCATACCTAGACAAATACTTCATAACAGACTCCATCCAAGACGGATTCACCGTAAAAATCGCATACCAGCCACGTTTAGAAAAAACCGCCCACCTAAACAAAGAAATGCTTGACACCTTCATCCAAGTCGAATTCGACGAAATCCCAGAAGAATACCGCAAACCCGTAGAAGAAAAAGTCAAACAAAAACTAAATGAAATAAAAGTCCGCCTCGAAAAACCAGAACGCATAAAACAAGTAGGCCAAGACATAGCAGAACACTTCAAAGAAAACGTAGAAGGCAAATTTAAAGCTATGATAGTATCAGCAAGCAGACTCGCTTGTGTTCGTTACAAACGAGCCATAGACCAACTACTTCCACCCGAATATTCTGAAATCGTCATGACCTTCAACAGAACTGACCCGAAAGAAATCCGAGACTACGAAAAAGAGCTAATCGACCGCTACAACGGCAAAGACATAGAAGACATAAGAAAGCAAATCATCGAGAAATTCAAAGAAGACGAATACCCAAAAATCCTAATCGTAACAGACATGCTTCTAACAGGATTCGACGCTCCCATCCTACAAACTATGTACTTGGACAAAGCACTAAAAGAACACCGACTACTCCAAGCCATAGCCAGAACAAACCGCCCATACAAAGACATCAAAGAAGCAGGCCTAATAATCGACTACGTCGGCATCCTCAAAAACTTCATCCAAGCCTTCCAAAACTACAGCAAAGAAGACATTAAAGGCGTCCTACTAGACATCAACGACCTACGCAACGAATTCACCACAAAACTAAATGAAACTCTAACCCTATTTACAGACATACCCAAAGACCAATACGACCTCCAAACAATGCGAAAAGCCATAGAAACCATCACCATAAACGAACAAAACACCAAGAAATTCCAAGAAAACTATAAACAACTAAGAAAACTATTTGAGCTTCTCGGGCCAGACGAAATAAAAATCGAAAAATTCTCTGAATACAAATGGCTCACCAAAGTCTACATCTGGTACGTCCGCATGCTCAGAATAGACCAACCAGAACTAAGATATGTCCCAAAATACTTTGAAAAAACCCTCAAGTACGTCCACAAAAGCACCCAACTCGAAAACATAGACCAAGAGCTACCCATCATAAAATTCGACGAAAACTACCTGAAAAACCTAGAACAAAAAGTCAAAACAAAAGAAGAAAAAGCCGCCAACATAGTCTTTACCCTAAACCGCTACATCCTCGTAGACAAAGAAAAAAACCCAATATACGAAACCCTATCGGAAAGAGTAGATAAAATCCTCAAACATTGGAAAGAAAGGACCAAAGACTACGGCAAGATCATAAAAGAAGGACAACAAATATTCGAAGAGATAAACAAGCTTGAAAACCGCAAAAAAGAACTAGGCTTCTCGAACATGCAATACTCAATCCTACTAACACTAGAAACCAAACTAGGCACAGACAAAAGCCTCTCGCTAGACGTAGAAGAACTAACAAAACAGCTCCAACCAATAATATTCACAGGATGGCACTATCAACCAACAGCAAGAAAAACAATCGAACGGCAAATCAGAAAATTCCTAAGAAAGTACATCAAACAGTACAGCATTAACCTAACCGACCTTGAAGAACTATACCAAAAAATAATGGAAAGAGTGAAAACCTATGGACAACTTTGAAAGCACAAACTACGCAATACACTACCGCAACATAAAATACCCACGTCTTGAATTCAAGACAGGCACCCTACAATTAATACTGCCCAAACAATACAAAAACCATCAACAGCTTCTCGAAAAACACAAAAAATGGATACGTAAAAAACAAAATACTATCCAAAACGCCCTACAAGAATCCAAAACCAGAAAACTCGACCAAACAAGAACAGTCAAACAACTCAAAACCATAATCTATGCATACGTCCAACAATACCAAGAAGAGCTGGATACAAAAATCAACAAGACAATCTATCGCAAAATGAAGACAAAATGGGCAAGCTACAGCAAAAACAGGAACCTAACAATAAACACTCTATTACGATACTTACCACAAAATCTGGTCAAATACATAATTTACCATGAACTCACTCACTCCAAAGAAAGAAAACACAACGAAAAATTCTGGAACATAATACAAGACAAGTTTCATGATTACACGGCGATAGAAAAAGACCTCCTAATTTATTGGTTTCTAGTTCAAGATATCTTGAATCACTAATACCTTATTTCCAGCGTTGTTTACTTTTTCCAGCAACCGCGCAGAGATTTGTTGCATTCGCTTAGCGTTTTTTGTTTAACGTTATTTGTTAAACGTTTGTTGTTAAACGTTTTTCGTTAAAAAAGGCGCAAATCTTAAATATTTCGGCGAATGCGTTATTTTGGTTAAGTTAAAAGATCAATAGAGGTATTATTTTGATTTTCTGCAACTGCAACAATTGCGCAACGCTTATTGAATTGGAGACTTCAATTCCTATTCGCAGAGAAAATTACGTTAAACTTGGAGACTTAAATCCTACAGATGTAAGCATTGAATATTCAGTTGTAGTCTTGCTGAACACAACGTATGAAGAGCTTTATAGCAAAGGCTTGCTGAATTTGGCTAAGGAGCGGGATACGATTGAAGGTATTCTGGGAAGCTATCGGTAAGTTTTCCTTCAGAGTTATCACTTGTATTCTTGTATTCTAACATGAGGCTTAAGCAATGGTTGAAGACCGAATAAAAACAATGCTTTCGTGGGCGACACGCAATAGAGCGGAGGATGCGTTTGATTATGACTTTTACTATTGGACGCCAGACGCAAACAAAATCTTTATGCGACTAACGATTTTAGGCGGACGATACGGAGACCAATTATTGATTGGTGTTATTGGCAATAGTGGCGTAGGTAAATCGGCACTTTTCAGTGCGTTAACTAAAAGACTTGAGTGCGACTACGTGCTAAAATATATGAACGAAAACGAATTTAAAACGTCTAGTGAAGCCCACTTACAGGCATGTGCTTCCAGTTCGGTTTTTAGTGCAAAGTGGGACGTTAAAGAAAAATCAATGTTTTCCATAGTTCAAGTTTTTATAGGTTCGCCACCACCTCGTACAACACTTATTGACACGGTTGACTATGGTAAACGTGACATAAGGAAAATCCATAGAGATTTAAGTGGCATTTTTAACCTTTGGGACAAAGTAAGGAGTTACAGTCACCTTGGTGGTACGGTTTTAGGCTATACAAACTTTGTTGTGTTCATGCAGAGAGAACTCGTTAAAGGCGCAGACCACTTTTTCCTTAGAAAGATGGACATTATGGAGTTAAAACCGTTAACGCCTGAACAACTTGTCGAAGCATTCAAAATGCGGTTTACAACAACTGAGCCTTTCAATGAGGATGGTTTAAAGTTAGTTGCAGAGTTAAGTCGTGGCATTTTCAGGCGGTTTATGAAGTACATTCGACTTTGCTTGGAAAACATTATTGTTGAATGCAAAAACATTGTTACGGTTGAAGACGTTAAAAAATCTGTAACTACTGACATTCTCATGCAGGATTTAGACTTAGAGTTAAGCGACATTTTCCGCAATGAACGATATAAACGGTTTGCCGTTGAAGTTTTGCAGTTTGTCAGAGAAAATCCAAACGTAAATCAAAAGACCGTGGCAGACGCTTTAGGGATACATGAAACCATTTTAGGTAGGATTATGGCAACTTTGGAGAGCAACGGATACGTCAAAAGAGCACGAGGCGAAGAGCACGGCGAATGGCTTGTATTGGCATGTTAGAATACAAGAATACAAGTGATATTTTTCAAAACTTGCCTACCGTTTACCTCCTAGGATACCTTCAAACGTATCCCGTTTTGAATGTATGATACATGAACAATCATTTTTCGATTGCACGGCTATTATTTCGGAAAAAGTTCAAGATTTTTCTCGTTGTATCGTATGACATACGGTAGAGAGTATCGATCAAACCGAAAGTCGGCGGATTGCACGGCTATTATTTCGGAAAAAGTTCAAGATTTTTCTCGTTGTATCGTATGACATACGGTAGAGAGTATCGATCAAACCGAAAGTCGGCGGATTGCACGGCTATCTTTCACAACGAAAGGTTTAACTGAGAAGTATTGTGCCGTCTCCGCCCGCTGTAAGGAAACTTGGCCGCTGTTCGTCATATTCGTCAAACGCAATAAGGTTGACGTTATTGCGTAGAACAAACAGAGTATGCTCGCTTCCCCGCCTGCAACTTGGAGGTAAGGCTAATATGGATTAATTCGCATCCACACTTTTTTATTTTGAAGTAAAACTATTACGCAAAAAACGCATATTGTGGTTTCAAACATCTCTTTATATATATCCCGTAAAGTTTCGAAACTGTTTTTCAAAATCTCCCAAAACAGAATGTGGCGAATGTAACTTGAATAATCAAAAATTTCTCCTGATGGAGATACTTGAACTCCAATAGTAGCAAAACATTCAACAAATACTTCTTTCGTGCCATTGGGACCTTCGACAACTCTTACATTCGTTGGTGGTGCCTCTTTTGGGGTTTCGGTTTCAGCATTGTTTACGAATTTAAGTTGATGTACATAGTCGGCAGTGATTTTCGACAGCGTATCAAAAACGTATGCGCTTGCCATGCTTCCAGCTAGAATTAATATGAAACTTAATAAAATCGCGTTGCGTTCTCTGTAAATTGGTTTCATGATTTACCCTATATGCCATTCTAACATATTAAAATATTGAGGAGATTACCGCTTTACGATAACTTCGCCTGACTGCAACTCCTTGACTATGCTCCAGCCAGCCTTAAGGAAACTTAGCAATTCACTTTCGGCGATTTGCTCAAACTGTTCGCCACAATCTCCGCCGTTATGTTCAGTTTTAATGGCTCTTTTCCTGAATATCGTAATATGGTATCGCTCGATATTGGCTTTATCTTCCTCACTTAATGGTTGTCCATCCATGATTTTTGCATTTAACGCTTCAACTATTTGTTGCCTTTGCTCAAGTTTCATAAGGCTCGTTGGCTGCGTAAACTCGAGCAACGGCACGGCTTCACGATAAGCATTGCGAAGTTGCTCAATTGCGGGTCTGCTGTAAGGCGCCTCTTCACCCTTTACTTTACGTCCTCGGATTTTCCTTGCCCAATTCGGATGTATCTTAATCTCTTCGAGGGCGGTTTCAACGTAACGTCTGGCGTCATGCCAACTAAATAGGATACCCGATCTTTTGCTTAGAAGCGCATTTATCCTTGAAAGAGAACTGTCGTTCAACGGATTGAATGGTTTGATGGTTTGAACGAAAATTGCGTCTTCTGAAAGCAGTTGCTTACCTTTTATTCGTTGAAGCCAATCCTTATAGTCGATCAAGTCTCGTTTGGCTTCAGGGGTTAAGAACGTATGTTGCTCGACACCTTTGTATTTTCCCCTGCCGTGTCCTTTAATTATTTCGCTCGGGAGGCTTATGTAGGGCAACTCTTGTTTTTCCCAATCTTCCTCTAAATGCTTCCATTTGACTTTCGTTAGGGACTCTTTGGCTATAGCGGATGACCAAGTGAAAGTTATTAAAGTTCTGTCTCGTGGATTTTGCGATGCACGGTAAATCTTAATCAGTTCCTCTTTTGAGTGTTTTCGGTAAGGCTTCTGCTTGATTAGGTCGATTACACCGCTTTTCTTTGCCAAACCGCAATAATGGTGTTCGTAAAATGATTTTACAGAGATTGCGACATTAACCTTTATCGAGTTAGGTATGTCGAGGCTTTCGTCTGCAACGAATGTGTCAAGGAGTTCTTCTGCAGCATGACTTCTAGGGTCTGACTTGAGCGTTAAGAGTTCATCTGGAGTTTTGCCTGTCTTTTTGCAGTAAAGCCACAGAAACCAACCAGCCTGATCTTTCTTTTGAAGTTTCGCAAGCCACACCATAACTTTATCATAGTTCTTTGCCCATTGTTCGATAACAGTTTTTTTGCTGAGCTCATATTTTCTTTCCTTCAAAAAGCTCACCTCCGTTTAAACCGTTTCGTTCGCGGGATAAGTTCAGACTTATCCCGTTTATCCGTCCACGCCTTCGAGGAGGCACGGCTTATGTGGACATATACAAAGAAAAAGGGGCTTTAAAAACCTTACTTTTGGATATGATTTTTGATTAAAACCTTCCTATCCTTCCTTATTTTAAGAATTATTTCACGAGATTTTTCGATCGCACTAGCGGCATTGAACTTGGTTACATCGCTTAAGTTTAGAAACTTTAATATGTAATTATAGTTCTTCGGGTTTTTCTCTTCTAAGCTTTCCAAAGAGCGCATTAAAGTTGTATAATCTATTTTCACCTTGTCAATTGAGGATTTTAACCAAACATAGTTTTCAACAATGTCAAGAAATATGCTG
>Ga0315296_10001870_pt1 | contig 18214 bp, 13 predicted proteins | sample YL17G14_18_MG_FD_203921 | JGI IMG/M metagenome (GOLD analysis project Ga0315296, IMG submission 203921) | Sediment microbial communities from Yellowstone Lake, YNP, Wyoming, USA - YL17G14_18 | ecosystem: Environmental > Aquatic > Freshwater > Lake > Sediment | place: USA: Wyoming | collected... | reverse complement strand
GACAAAGGCTTTAGCCGTCGGCTTTGTGCACTGCAAAAGCTTTCCGAGCTTCGTCAAGCGTTTTTTCTATTCTGTTCCAGTGAGCGCCGCGCCAATAAACTTGCCCGCATTGTTGGCATTGCCAGAATTCGTTGTAGTTTGAGGAGGTTGTCAGAGGGATTTTGTCTGCGATCTCTATCTTGGGGACGGTTCTTATTGTGCCGTTGCATTTGGGGCAACGGGAGATTTTCACGTTAACTTCCAGTTTGAGCTTGAACCTTCTGGCTAGGCTAGCAAGGTTTGCAGTCTGGTTTGGGTCTTCTATTAGGAAGGCTTCGGCGCCTTTAGCTATGGCTTGCTTGAAGAGCTCGACGTCGCGCGTGAGCAGAACGCGGTCTTCTTTCTTAGTCTTCTGCATTAGCTCCTTGTCATCCATGGAGCCAGCGTATTCTACATCATGTCCCAAAATGCGGAGCCAACGGGTCAACTTGCCCAGCATGCCGTCTGTGATGAACTTTAGCTGTTTCATCGGATGATTCTGCCTGCTCCAGGCTTTGATACTATTGCGCCATCGTCCATTGTCAATTGTCCGTTGACGAATGTTTTGACCGGCATTCCTTTGGTTTTCCAACCGTTGAAGGGTGACAATTTGGCTTTTGAATGGAAGTCTGACGCGTCTATTCTGTGCTCTTTTCTCAAATCGATGACCGTGATGTCGGCGATTGAGCCTTTCTTGAGGCTTCCGCGATCTTCTATGCGGTATATTCTAGCTGGGTTTTCGCATGTCAGCTGCACTAGTTGCTTTATCGTCAGGCGTCCCTTGTTTATCTGTGTGAGCAGCAGAGGAAGCATGGTTTCCAAGCCTGCGATGCCCGGTTTCACGTTCCATATCGACTCTGCGTTTTTTTCCTCCAGCGAGTGTGGCGCGTGGTCTGAAGCGATCGTGTCCACTGAGCCTTTCTGTAGACTTCGCCATAGGTAAGCGACGTCCCTGGGTTTTCTTAAGGGCGGAACTTCCAGTGCTGCGTTGCCATATTTCTTCAGGTTCTTGGAAGTGAGGAGGAGGTGGTGAGGTGTGACTTCGCAGGTTACGTCAAAGCCGAGTTTCTTTGCCTTTAGTACAGTGATCATGCCGTGTTTGGAGCTGACGTGACAGATGTGCAGGTGACCGCCGGATTTTCGAGACAGTTGAGTGACTCTTCTAATTGCCTTTTCCTCTGCTTCCAATGAGTGTGCTTCTAGGAAGGCTTCTAGGTCGTCTCGTCTCTGTCTCATGAGATTCTTCTGTTTTTGTTCAATCGTTGTTTTGTCTTCTGCGTGCACTGCGATGGGCACCTTGGTTTGGCGGACTGCTTTGAAGGCTTCGAGTACGGTCTGGTCGTCATCTGGGTTGATTCCGCCGATTTGTTGTGGAAGATACAATTTGAAGCCCACGGCGCCGGCTTTGACAATTTCTGGTATTTCGTCTGTGTGCTTTGGGAAGGCTGAGTTGAAGGCTACGTTGACCAGTATTTTCGGCTCTGCCAGCAGCATTCGTTCCTTTAGGCTTTCGACGCTCATTGTTGTGGGCTGGTTGTTGGGCATGTCTATGACTGTTGTGATTCCGCCTGCTGCGGCTGCGCTTGTTCCGCTTGTGAAGTCTTCCTTGTAGGCCAATTTCTGGTCTCTGAGATGCACGTGAGAGTCGATGATGCCTGGCAAGGCTATGTTTCCTTTCAGGTCGATTTGGTGTGAAGCTTTGGGTAGGTTGGCTTTCTTGGCTATTTTGACGATGCGGTCACGGTCGATGGCTATGCCTGCTTCGATTAAGCCTCTGCTGGTGTAGACTTTGGCGTTGTGCAGTACTGTGTCAACTGGCAAGTGTGCCGCTCCTATGCTAGGCTCTGTCTTTCCAGAGTGGTGAGCGTGGGTTTTGCTCTTAAGCCTAATGTCTAAGCATGATGAAGATAAGAAAAAAGAAAGGTGTGGAAATGGCTTACTTGTAGGGTATGAAGTCTTTTCCGAGTAGTTCTCTGCCGATGACGATGCGTTGGATGTTTAGGGCTCCTTCTGCTCCGATGACGTAGCTCATTAGTCCACGCCAAGCCATGTCTAATGGGCATTCTTGTGAGTAGCCGTAGGCTCCCATCCATATCATGGCGTGTTCTGCAGCGCGCATGGAGAACGGTGGTATTTTCAGTTTACATGCTGAGATGTATTTGACTACGTCGAGGGCTGAGAACTTGTTACTCTTGTAGCGTTCGTTTACCATCCATGCTGTGCGGTAGACTAGTGCTCTTGAGGCTTCAAGCTCTGTCCAGTCGTCTGCTAGTTCGAATTGTATGCCTTCGAATTTGCCGATGGGTTGTCCGAATGCTTTGCGTTGCTTAATGTAGTCCATGCCGATTTCGAGGCATCTTTGGGTTACGCCTAAGCATACGGCGGCGATTAGTAGTCGTGCTAGGTCGAATCCTTCCATAGTTGGGTAGAATCCTTCGCCTTCTTTGCTGAGTCGGTAGCTGTCTGGTACTCTGACGTTTTTCATGCTGAAGCCGCCGGTTGAGATGCCCATTCTGCCAACGTCGTCGAAGCGTTTAGTGACTTCAACTCCGGGCGCTTTGATTGGCAAGTAAAAGCCTGTTAAGCCTTTGTGTGATGCTCCTGGCGGTGCTGGTGACGTTCTTGCGGTTATCCAGTAGCCGCCTCCGAGTTTTTGGACTTCTTCTGTGCCGCTGATGTACATTTTTTCGCCGTTGATTATCCAGTTGTCGCCTTCTTTCCTAGCTACGGATTTGAAGGCTGCTACGTCTGAGCCTCCGCCGGATTCGGTTGTGGCTATGCCTATGAATGCGTTGCCTTTGATTGCTGGTCTGATGACGGCGTTTCTGACGTCTTCTGAGGCGTGTTTGTCGACTACGTAGCCCCAGCTTGATTGTACTAGCCAGAATACTGGTACTGCGCAGCTTATGTCTGCGTATCCCAGTTCCTCTGCTGCTATGCACGCGGTGATCCAGTCGGCGCCTGTGCCTCCATGCTCTTCAGGGGCGGTCATTATGAGTAGTCCTAGGTCTGCCATTTCTTTGACTAAGCCTTCGGGCATGAGTCCGGTTTTGTCCATTTTTCTGACTGCTTCTAGGTTGAGTCGTTTCATGCACCATTCGTGTACTGCTTTGCGGAACAGCTGCTGTTCTTCGGTGTAGCTGAAATCTATCATTGTTTTTTTCATTCTCCTTTTTGTGTTGAGGGTAGAATTCTACGGTATAAGGGCATATAAGATTTGTCGAAATCGGCTTTGGAAGGAAATCTACCCATTAATCGGCTGAGGCGGCTATCAGTAGGCAGCGGGTCGCTTTCCTTACTGCTTCTTCGCTTGTGAGTTCGGGTTTCCAGCCTAGGTTCTTGATCTTTGACATGTCTAGTAGCATGTTCTTGACGTCTCCCTTCCAGCCTCTGCCGCCGTCGATGCCTCCTGTGCATTCGACTCATGCTCTTGGAGGTTTCATCTCCTCGATGACTATGCTGGCTATCCTTCTCACATTTACTTGGTCCTCTGTGCCTATGTTGAAGACTCCGACTTGTCTTTTGGCGTTTTTGAGGCACGAGCTAATTGTTGCGCCGTAGGTGTAACCAGAGACGCACTAGACACCATCTTTGAATTCCTCCACGAGAATAGGCACTTAGCATATGACAAGGGCAATCTGTTCACTAATCATCTGGAAGATGTTGATTTTCAACAGAAAAAAAGATAGAGTTAAAAGACTCAGCTATGGCATGCATTTTCGACGCATTAACGTTTCCTAGACGTTGGGATCACACTCAATGAGACTCTCCTCGCAGAAAGCACTGGGGCTGTTGAAGCGTTCGCTCACTCCAAACAGACCGTACCATGCTCAATGGCTGTTGACGCGCCGCTGCAACTATCGATGCAGAAGCTGCACAATCTGGCGTGAACAGGAGCGCTACGAAGAGGTATCAGCAGACGATGTCAAAAGGGGGCTAGACGTTTTTCGAAAACTCGGAGTAATAGATGTAGTGTTCTCTGGGGGCAACCCACTTCTGCGAGATGACATTGGCGAGATCATCGACTACGCCTCAAGGTATTTCATAACCACCGTATACGACAACGGAAGCCTAGCAGCTGAGAAGATCGACGCGTTGCGCAACGTGGATTTCGTTGCCATATCCCTAGATACCTTAGACAAGAAGAAGCTGGATTACATTAAGGGTGTACCAAGGGCATGGGAAAAAGCCATGCAATCCATACAGACGCTGCGTAATGAGGGCATTTCCGTGGTAATCTCGCCCACAATATCACAGCTGAATCAGCGTGAGATCGTTGACTTTACGAGGCACTTCCTCAAGCAAAGCATACCAGTTCTCTATTGCTTATACTCCTATGATCATCCAATGGAGAACCAACTGTTCGGCATCGGAAAAAGAATGGAAGAGTTCGAGCACACTGATCGAGCGGATTTAGCCAAGGTATGCGGCGAGCTCATGGAGTTGAAAAAGAAAGAGCATGGGATTTTCATAACAACCAAAGTCTTGAAGGCTTTGAAGGATTTCTTTTCAGATGGACAGAGAACATGGAAATGTGAAGCCCTCAGAGGTTTCTTTATTGTGGATCATCTTGGACGAGTAGCAGGCTGCCATCTCCGTCAACCAGTCACTTCAATATTCGAATTGTCTGACCAATGGAACAGCGAGGGATTTGAGAACCTTAGAAAGGAATATAACAAATGCGACAAGTGCACGTATCTCTGCTACATCGTTTACTCTCTCCACGCAAGCATATTAGGTAATCTAGAAATAATTCGAGACCAGTGGAAAAACATTAGATTTCTTGAAGCGAAAAACAATAAGCACGCTTTCTTAGCAGAAAAGTAAGAAATTAAGAAGAGTGTATTTTAGGCTGAGTTGCTCCCATTTTTTCGTTGACTTTCATTTCGATCCATTTGTAGGTTTTGGCTAGTCCTTCTTCAAGACTTACTTTCGGTTCCCAGCCTATTTTACTTCGGACAAAGGCGAGGTCGGCATTCCTTCCTCTGACGCCCTGTGGTGCCGTCGGATCGTATATTTTCGTTAGGTTCTTGCCTGAGATCTTTATTATCATGTCAGCCAGCTCATCAATCGTAACGAGTGTGTCGGATCCGATGTTCACCGGTTTGTCGTAGTCTGATTCCATGACCATGACCGTTCCAACGACTGCATCGTCTATGTAGCAGTATGAGCGTGTTTGTTTGCCATCGCCCCATATTGTTATGGTCCCTGGGTTGTGGGCTTCGGCGACTTTCCGGCATAAGGCTGCTGGGGATTTTTCTCTTCCACCTGCGTAGGTTCCCTCCGGCCCATAGACATTGTGGTATCGAACAATTCGAACGTTCATGCCGTAGTCGCGTAGGTAGGCCTCGCACATTTTTTCCGTGAAGAGTTTTTCCCATCCATAAAAGTTGTCGGGGTCAGCCGGATAAGCATCCTCTTCTTTCAAGCCTTTAACGTTTGGGCTTTTCTGACGATACGTCGGATACACGCAAGCAGAGGATGTGAATAAATATTGTCTCACCTTGTTTTGCCTTGACGCTTCAAGCATGTAAGTGTTCATGAGAACATTATCATGCATGACTTCAGCACCGACTTCAGTGATAAATCCAATGCCACCCATGTTGGCAGCAAGATTATAGACCTTATCTATTCCTTTTGTGGCTGCGAGGCAGCTTTCCCACACACGAAGATCCATCATCAATTTTTCATGGCAATAAACATCTTGGATGTAATCGTCGAATTTGATATCGACCACTCTGACGAAGTTGCCTTGCTGGAATAGGTGTCTTGCAAGATGACAGCCGATGAATCCCCCTCCACCAGCAACTAGGATGCGCTCCATTTCACTCCCAAGCTATTATTCATGTTTCGTATGAATTCATGGGCTTCGAATATAACCCTTTTTACGATTTCGAAGCTTGATGGCATGTGGTACATTCCTTATTGTCTAAGTTTAAAATGAATTGCTTGAGTAGCCTACGGGAGCTTAGGTCACTGCAATTCTGTAATCAGATTCCTAACGGTTTCTCTAACCGCTTGTTTGCTATTTAGCTTGGGTTTCCATCCTAATGTCTCGAGTTTATGAATGTCTAGTAACATATTTTTCACATCGCCTACCCATCCTCTTCCGCCATCCACTCCTCCTGAAAATCTGAGTTTAACATCTCTAAGGTTCATTTCTGCTATGACTCTTTTTGCTATTTCTGTTACTTTGGTCTGGTCGTCTGAGCCTACATTATACATAGCTACTGGTTCTTCGGTTGATTCGTAGGCTTTGATTATTGCGTCTATACAATCATCTATGTAGAGATAAGATTTCTTTTGCTTTCCGTCTCCTAGGATTTCAAGCTCTGAGGAATTCGCCTTAAGTTTTCTAATGAAGTCCAGTATTACGCCGTGTGTGGCTCGTGGACCGATTATGTTTGCAGGGCGGACTATGATTCCTCTCTTTTTGAAACTGTAGCAGTACGAGGATACTAGGGCTTCGCAAGCAAGCTTGGATGCTCCGTAAACGGATATAGGCTTCAAGGGGCCATAATGTTCAGGAGTTGGTATAATCGTCGCCTCACCGTAAACAGTGGAAGATGACGCAAACACTATGCTTTCTAGCTTTCTGATCCTCATCGCCTCTAAGAGGACGTAGGTTGCTTCGATATTCTGTTCGTAACATTCTTTAGGATCTGCAATCTCTAGGCGCACCTCTGGATTAGCCGCAAAATGGAAAACAGCATCCACGTGTTCCAAGGCCATTTTTATGTCATCTGGATTGCGGCAATCACCCAAACGAAACTTGAGCCTATCGTTGTCTGAAACGCCACGCAGGTTTTGTTTTCGCCCTGAGCTCAGGTTGTCAAGAACAGTCACGTTGCATCCCTTATTCAGAAGTGCTTCTACAAGATGACTACCTATGAAACCGGCTCCGCCTGTGACCAGTACGTTCATTCTAAATCCCTATCTGAGTAATGATTTTTCTTTTGCTTAGTCTTTGTGCAAAAGCTTTTTTCCGTCTCTTATAAGCAGTCCTCTCAGAAAGCCTAGACCATAAGCTAGATGAGTTAGTATTATCCCGAGCCAAACGATGATTGTCAATTCAAGGCTTTTTCCTACTGCGAAGGCTGACGCGAATACTCCCACCGCGTAAATGGCTAGTAGTACCAAGGCAATTGGCGATATTTTGGGAAGGAATACCGTGAGTAAGAGCAACACGCTGAAGAGAATTAAGCCGAAAGATGGAAGGAAGTAGGTTATTCTCCGAGAGTTGCCTCCGAATCGTCTAGCAAAATACCCGCGGTGGACTGCAGCATTGAATATTTGGCGAGTATGTGGGCGAAATAACGGACGTCTGTGGTGAAACACCACAACATCAGGAACGTACAACATTTTCTTGTTCAATTTAGATAGTTTTAAACATAAGATTGTGTCCTCGCCAGAACGAAAAGGGATACTGATATTTCCGACTTGCAATAGTGCGTTTCGCCTCACCAGTAAGTTTGTTGCTGGCAGGTCATCGCATATTCGTCTTTTTTTTCCCACGTATCGAAATGAAGCAAAGCCGCCGCCCAGTGAGGAAGAATATACAAGACCGCCTGCTTGTTGCATGACAGAATTTTGGGGAGGCGTCAAACCTGGACCGCCAACTGCAATGATGTCCAGATCATCAAAGTGTTTTATAGCATTTTTTAGCCAATCAGGATGTGGATAAACGTCGTCTCCAACTAAAGCACATATCTCTCCTGTGGCTTCTCCTACACCGATATCATACTTCTCTCCTTGACTGCGCTTATCAGTTGTAATAACTCGAGCCTTCGGAGAATGGATAGCCACGGGAACATTCGAAACTATTATTACTTCATAATTCTCATAGTGGAGCTTTTCGCAGCCTATGAGTAATTCATGCAGATAGTGTAGCCTTTTGTGGTAGAATGGAATAATAATGGACACGCGAGGCTGAAGTTCAGAGACGGCGTTGGTCAATATATCACCGTCTGAAGAGCATAGTTGTTAATGCCTTGGCAATCATTTTTCTTCCTTCCTGATCAAAGATAAATGCAAGTAGGACAGCATCAGTCAGAACCACGCCTACAAATGGTTCCAGTAGAAGAACTCTATCTTTGTTATGAATGTATTTCTTTATCCCTGACACCGTTAACGGCACGATCAGATTCGCTAAATACAGCCATTTCAATATTCTTGCCAATGCCTTCGTGTCATTCGCAGAAAACCATACGAACTTACGTTTTGAATACGTTGGCAAGAATATAGAGTTCACATTTCTAACTCGCTTCTTGATCAAGGTAAGCATGTGGTTCGCATGCAAATGCCTTACTCCTACCGGAACATAGGCAAAACGAGTCCGCCCGTGCGCAACAAAAGCGGAGGGTAGGTCTATGTCAAAGATTCTTCTTTCATCAAACTCCTCAGATTCCAACAGAGAAGTCAGATCCTTTCGTCGATATAAAACAAGGCCCACAGGAGGGATTCTGCCTAGAGAAAATTGGCATAGAGTATAGCCAGTATTTTCAGCAATAAATGTGGCTTCTATTCCGATAGAGAAATGCTGAAGAAGAGGATCTCGTTGGAGTTTATCATATGAGAGGTATCGAGTAATCGCGGAATCTTGTCTAGTGGCAAGGTGATGCGTAAAGGACCCTGTGATTGTTGAATCATCGACCAGAGGATAGATCATGCTCTTAAGCCACTGAGAGGAGGTTAGTTCGTTGTCGTCGTCCAGATAGAAGAAAATATCCCCTGAGGATTTTTGGAATGCTGTCAGCTTTGCTAACTCTGGATTTCGCACTTCACCTTCGATGAATTCTAATGGGAAGCGTCGCGCAATATCAGACGTTCTGTCCGTCGACCCACCATCTACAACTATTACCTCTATGTTTGCTGGATAACTTTGGGTGAAGATGCTATGCAGGCACCTTGGTAAGCGATGTTCCGAGTTCAAGGTGGGAATTCCAATTGAGACGTTCGGCCAATCGGACGCTTGGCATCGTAGGTGGAACATGTCTATCGTATTTTCCAATTTTGTTTGTACAGTATTTTGATGGTTTGGGCCAAAGCGTGGTCAAAGATGTTGTCCCATGAGTAATCCTGTCCAATACTAAGCGCATTCTTCTTGTAGGTCTGTAAGAGCGCAGCATCACTAAGGAGTCGGACCACTGCGTTGGCAAAGCTTTCAGTGTTGTAGTCAATAATGATCCCGGAGTTCACGTCGGAAATAACAAGTGCCATTTCAGATATACTTGTCGTGACTACTGGTAAGCCAGCCGCGAAGTACTCTATTATCTTGAGTGGAAATCCATACATTGAAATGTTTGTTGCGTCGGGAACATAAGGGGCAAGACCGATATCACACTGTGAAAGCATCTGCATGACCTTTTGGTGGTCTTGGACATGGCCAACGAATTCCACGCTATCTTCTATTTCAAGGTCTTCCACTAGTTTTGCTAGGGCGCTGTAGTATGGACCGTGGCCTATAACCAAGAGCTTAATGCTTGGAATTTGCTTCTTGACTTGAGGGATAGCTGCAATAGCAATTTGCAGACCCTTTGATTTGTCTAGATTTCCTAGGAAAACTAAGCGATTACGGATGGTTCCTGTATCCGAGATTTTTTTGGGCCTGGTGGTTCCTCCTAGCACTACGAGGATTGGACATCTTGCGCGGTAAATCCGAAGATAAGATTCTTTGATCCTCGTCGAGACCGCCCACAACAAATCACAATGTCTTGCGACGGCTAGGTTTAAGATATGGTACAGAAAATTGACTGCTTTGTTGGAAAACCGTCGGGGAGTATAATCGATTGCAAACATGATAACGAATCGGGTGAATCCTAACCTTCGAAGGATTAGACCACTTAGGGTGTTCAACGCGTCGGCTCCCACGAAAAGTTGCGTACGACGTTTTATCCGCAAGGCAGAAATTATGGTCAGAAGTAGGTCTTTAATGAAGTGAACAATTTCTGGTGCACGCATTGAAGGGGCAGTAAGCCGCTTTGTCGGCTTGCCTGTAACATATATGTCAACTGTGGAAGGATAGAAGCGCTTGTAGGCAAACGGGTGCTGAACAAACACGAAAAATGAAGTGTTTTTCCTTAAGTATTCTGCTAAGGCGTGTGTGTGACCATAACTGAACGTGTGATGATGCGCTTCAATGATATCAAATGCCTTGAGGAAATTTTTGGGATTGGCGTGCTCTTTAGGTGGGTGCAAACCATCACCGCAAAGAAAGCTAATGACTTGTGTTTGTCCGGATTCGTCTGAAATCAATAGTAGTCGTCCTTGCCTTGAGACACCTCAATGTAGATGAGGGGGTGCAATGAAAAGTTGATGTTTCGATTATCACAGTCAGTCTCTAAAGCTTGCTTGGATTTTTGTTCGTCCATAAAGATGCAGCTTGAGTTCTCAAAGGCCTAGTATTTATGCATGCGTTTCCTGGCAATTGCACGAAAAAGAAAACGAGAATGTCTCGAGGTCATTATAACCAATAGGATGCATATTGCCTGTAATACTATGGATACTAGGGCAGAAACCTCGAATAGTCTCTGGGGCAAATACTCCATCAGGGCTTGGTATTTTCCGGTTTTTGGAACATAGAAAGCATTGGCGAAACCATTTACTTGGATGCTCTCGATTTCTTCAGTGGCAATAGTTAGTTTCCAACCTGGCGCATAAGACTGGAGGAAAATCAAGAAGAATGGTGAATCAGTCTCGATATCAATCTTGTATTGGGTAGGTGTTATCTTAGTATAATCCACTTTCACTTCAGATTCTTTTTGGTACACTTCTTTTGAGTTGACAAGGACGATGTAGCTTAGCTCTTGATGACCTTCAGGTAGGGATGAGGGTTTTGAATTCATGAGAGAAACCGCATGTAGTCCAGCGGAAAGTTCGTATTTTCCTAGGCTGATTTCAGAGTAGTAGGAATTTTCACAGTCAACCTCGGCGTATGGAATAGACCCGTTTGACCAAGGTCCATCATCGATTTTTGCTTTCAACAACCCTCTAAGTCTGTCCCATCTCACATTCGCGAGCAACTCATATGTTCCATTTTCTGGAACCTGGAATTCGTAGGTTACGCTGGCGTTTCTGAAGCTTGCTGCGTCTGTGTCAAGAGCCCCTGAGGACAGCTGTGTCCAACCTGAGTTGTTTATGAAATCTATGGCACTGTGATAGATGAATATGGTGTCTGAATTTCGTGAAATGAATGATGATTTTCCATTCTGCAGATCATCCATGAAAAACAACGCAGTAGATTTATTCGAATGAGGATGCTGCAAAAGAGATTCAAGTGCATCTAATTTCCCGATGACGAGTGTTATGGTTTTGGAGGCGGAAATTTCGTCGGTAGGTAGCAGATTTCGATAGATTTTGAGCGGTCCGAATTCTTGTTCGAAGAGTATGTTAGGCTGTGTCTCGATTATTCGTTCGAGGCGATATGCTGGGGTAACATTGTAATAGGTTGAATCAACGGAATAATCAATCATCACGTACTCTATTCCCATAAGAGAAAGCATTTCTGCTAGGCGTCCGTTGTAGCCACTCTCGTATGATCTATGTAAGTAGTTCAGTATTTCAGAAGTATGAGAGTAATAGGCAAAAGCTCTGATTTGTGGTCGCGCGACGACCATTGGTAAAATGTCAGGACCTACGTACCCCCAGTTGTATTTGACTCCGAAAGTCAGTGAGGATGGCAGAAGCAACACCTTCGAATTTGAGGATTGATTCATAAAGTAGTCATTTGCTTGCGAGTAGTACGAAGGAACCTCGTGAAAACGAAATTGCTCTTCAATGACATCACCAGTAAAAAAGGGCCAGGTGGATGAGACGATTAAGACTAACAACAAAGCAGAGAGAGCGAACCTACATTTTTCCCGACCGATTTTAATATGGAATCTATGTATAAACTGAATGTTAATTGCTCTCACTCTTTCTATTAAAGCACCAATCAAAAATGCATAACCGAGGGCTATGATAGGGACAAAACTCCTGTAGGGATTCCTGAATATCCAGAAGAATGGTGCATTTTGATAGAATGCTTGGTAAAAGGCTCCAAAAGGAAGGTACGTCCCCATTGAGAGAAGAACTCCAAGAACGGTCATTATCGAAACCGAAAGGACTAAATGGCTTTTGGGAGCTGCGAGTAGCGCAGACCATGCCAACACAGGAATAAGAAAGGTTATTATGACCAGCAGCGGGTCTGTGGAATAACTGTTTGCGAACGTGTAATAAGGCGCGCCATTGAAGGTCGTGTACCAGCCCCATTCGCCTAATAATCTGGAAACTTCGAGGAAGCTTGTGAAACCGCTTTCTAAGTATACGTGTTGTAATCCTCCGAGCAAGAATTGAACATTTTCAGATGATGATTGAAGCAGAGACAGGACCGGTGTTATCCACCACAGGTTAGCTATGAGAAACATGAGGAAACACACAACGGTGAATTTGAGTGTGAATGTGATCTCGATTTTATTTCTATGAAGGAGTAGGTAGAGCAAAGAGAGGGAAGCTGTCAAAAATAAAGCAACAGCCATTAGTGGAAAGCGGGAACCAGGTGCCATCAGAACTGAGGCGAGACCGAAAAGAACTGAATACTTGAGGATTTGTTTTTTCTTTAAGCCTCTAAGAAAAATCCCCAAAAGTAAGGGAATTACTCCATAGGCTAATATGACAAACATTTGACCATTGTGCCAATGTATTAATGTGTATAGGTTCAAAGTGTAAAAGAGCGAACTGAGTAAACGAGATAAGTTGTCTTTGAAAAGGATGAGTGATAAGTAGAACATCGATAGCCCTGGCAGGACAAATAATGCTGCAAAAACGATTTTCTCAACAATGTCAAGTGGAATCCCAACTGAGGAGAGAGCTGAAAGAAACAAGTAATATGGAAGTTTCAGGATACTGACTTGGGATTGGTCCCATCCTGCATACCGTACTTCGTCCCACGTATATGAGCTCCCTCGAAAACTCTCCGAGGGAGAGAAAGTGAATTCGAAATCTGCCCCAGCTATCAACGGAGCGTCTCTAAACCATAGCAGAGGAATTATTCCTAAAAGAAACATAATGAGAATGTTTGTTTTGTGGCCCGGTTGTATCATTATCGCTTAGTTCCATCTGGGTTGTGGAGGCGAAGCAGAATATTAGACTCGATCTGCAAGTTGCTCATGTGTTTTCTCGAGTTCCAACTTCTGACTCGATGGGTTTTACACTTAATGCGCTTTTTCACAAAGAATGCCAGACTGCTGTAGGTGACGGATAAAATACAAGCTAAATACGCCAAAAATGACACTTTTAGGCTTACATCCATCATCTCTTGAGGTGAGTATGTTACAATAACATCAAAGTCGCCTGTTTTATTAATAGCCCATGCGTTTGCATACCCATAGACTGGAAAATGCAGATCTACACGCTTATTCTCAACTTGAATGAATGCGTCCCATCTCTCATCATAGCGTTCGAGAAAGATCATATAGAAAAGACCTGAGGAACCTTCAATGCTCACAACATATCTGGTAGGGTTGACACGTTGCCAACTAATGCGTGGAGTTAGGGCTTCTTTTTGTTCACGAAGGGTGGCGGTGAGATCAGAGATTCCTGACTGAAACAATAATATAGGCTTTTCTTCGATAACCTTTTGAAGCTCAAGTGCTGCTGTCTTGAATTCTGCACTAGGCACAATCAAGATACTGGCGACTGCATTCTCGCCTGAAAGATTGTCTATTTCCATAGTATAAGATCCTTTCGTCAGATTCCATGGTCTGAGGTTCGATTCACTTAAGATAGAAGAATTGAGCGCCTTCGTAGCTGCACTTGATATCAGCATCCATCGAAAGCCAGCTTGATCGATATCAAGAGTATCTGCGTTCGCTTTTCCAAGCGAGGTGAATGATGAATCTTTTACATTAAAGCCAAGCTGCGATCCTAATGGGCTAAGGTAAACTTTCGAAAATATTAGATACGTACCGTCCTCAACTACATTGAACGGAACGGAAAGCCTTGCCTGAGACGAATTGGTCGCCGCTATTCTCTCGAATGACTCTTGGTAGTTCTCGTACACCCAATACCATAGATGCACATCTGACCACTCTTTTGCCATTTCTTGTTTGGCATACATGCCCGCCTCAATTTTCTGAGCATTTGGGACTAAGGGTATCAAGAGGTCCAGTATGTCTTGTTCGCCCTCTAACATTAGGAAATCTGCCAAGCTCAACACTTTATCATTGTCTTGCTGAATTGCGAAAGCCACGGCCATGTCGTCGAAAGAAAAATTGTTAGGCATTGTAGACAACGATCGAATGAGACTAAGATCAGCTCCTGCAATAACTAACGAGCTCGTCCCAAAGAAGTGTGGAAGGTTTTTTGTATTGTTGAATATGCTAACATCGCTGACCTTCCAAATTTCGGTCAGGTTTAAATCTGCTCTGATTTGGGTTTCTAGATAATTCATTTCTGCCGCAGAGTTTCTCTCCCAGACAGGGGATGAGTGAGTGGTGAACCAATTAAAAGAGGAAACGTTGCGATAAATCAGGTATTGCACATTGAATAGGCCCAGAATTCTTGAAATGGAAGCCGGCTCAAAGGGTACCGTTTGTGCAGCCGGTGAGAGTTTCCGGGGGAAGAAGAGGTTTGTGAGCCAGTACTCAGGCACCAGCAACGGCCTTTGTGAATGGCCAATTACTAGACCTGGCTTTGGAGAATATACCCCGTAGAAGTCAATCGACCACGAAATGTTGTTTCCGCTTCCCCTTTCGATACTATAAGAACCCGTCGGTACCCAAAGAGTTTTAAAGTCGCCAGGTTGCTGCTTTATGAAATCTGCTGCAAATGTCCAACCGGGAGACCAAACGGTATTTTGAGGGGGCGAAGTAAAGAGGTCGCCCCTTAGACGTGGTTCGATATATGCAGAAATCAATATGACTAGAAGAACAACTACGACTATTTTTCGATGTCGCTGTCTGGTTTTGCGAATTATTTTGTCTATTACGTGCGCTGTTAAGATGGTGTAACATAAAGATGGGATTGCAGCCACCTTTGACATGTCTCGGAAAACCCCAAACATTAAGAAGTTGGATTTTACAAGGGCGAATCCCCATTGAGTGCCCCAAAAGAGGATGAAGAGAAGAGCAAGGACCGAAAAGAACAATGTCTCACGGTCCTTCTTGTAGAAGAGGGCTGATAACGCTAGCATGGGATAGGCGAATATCGCAATTAATGGGATTTTCTGCTCAATAAGATAATTTTCATATACGGGAAGATAATGTCCCATAAGTCCAAACGAGTAAATGAGACTTGTAGGGTGGCTGCCAATCGATTGCACCATGCTGGCAAGCTCCTGCTGCCACTGACTAAATAAGAGGCTCTGAACCCACCAGAATTGAGTAACAAATGTTATCAGAAAAATGATGCCTAAGGTGATCAAGTGTTTCTTAATGATTTCTACACTTCGAGTGCTCAGAATCATCCACATTGTATGCGCCAGAAAAATAAAACTACTTATGATAATGCCAAAGATTGGATAGACTCCCGTTGACGTTAAGGATGCAAGTATACACCATTTCAGCCGATTTCCTTGAGGAGACAAGGCCTTAAGGTAGAAGAGAAAAGTAGCAGGAAAGAGGGCATAGGTGGTTACGATACTCGCTGGTCCAAGCACAACGAGCCAATCTACCATTACAGGTAACGACATGTAAAAAATAGAACCAGTAATCCTCGCCAGGAAGGAGAGTTTCAGGTATTTCAGTAAGCAATAGGCTGATATACCAGACAAGGCTAGCAGCGAAACAAGCATCATCTTTGAGATAGCTTCTCCATTCAAACCGCAGAGTGATTCGAGGTAGAGCAGTGCTTCGTAGGACAATGCCGACAACCCAACGGGATTCACAGGAAAGCCAGTGAAAGCAGGATCGTACCACCAGCTCCAAAGTCTGCGCGAAAACATAACCTCAAAATGATATCCCTCAGGCGGAATAGGCCAATCCCAACCCGATATTAATCCAGGAGTGAGGACTATCCGATGCACGTATATGAAGGCTAACCCCGATATCGCAAAAACAGACGCCAAATCAAACATCCAAGAATGGAAGAATCGTTTACTTCTCTGCAACAAACCTTGCAGCGCCTTATTTGGTAACATATATGAACACCTATATACAAAATCTAGGCTTGATCTTGCACCAAAAGGGCATTGTTAAACTATGAAAGATGTATTGTTCCGACAATGGAGTTAGTGATGAAAACAAGGGTCTAGCCGCTAGTTATATTGTTCTTGCTTTGTTCATCGAGTTTTCTAAGACAGAGTGAAATGTTAAACCCTGTAGGCAAATTGCACATCTTCGAATCTAGTCTTTCCAGCTGCCACCACACTCTGGGATTCATCTTTGTTTGTCTCCAAAGCGATGCGCCCAAAAAGTACTGTAGAATCTTGGGGATGTGAACTGAATAGGAAATCTTAACTAATCTAAAACTCCTCTTTGCCAATTTCTCAATCAATACTTCAGCTTTATAATGCCTTAGGTGTCCTACTCGTTTATCATGCAACATGTATGGTAGACTAAAGGGTGGCAACATTCTGCTATAGGTGTTAGGCACTACTAGAAACACAGAGGAATCTCCTGTTGATATTCGCGAAATTTCATCAAAAGCAGTTTCATCGTTTGGAATGTGTTCAAGTACCGCTACCGAAGCTATTTTTGATATTAAGCATGTTCTCAACGGGATGTGAGTGGCTGAGCATATTACAAACTCACAAAAGCACTCTTTATTCAGCTGGATTTTGGAGAATCGCTTAGCTTTCTTCATTCCTTGGGAAGACAGGTCTATCCCAATCGCTTTGACACCACGGCGAGCAGCTTCAATAACCGTGTACCCGGTTCCACCAACTCCTATGTCGAGAAAAGTATCTTCTTTCTTTAATCCGAGTGCCCCGAGAATATTCATTATATAACTAATTCGCCAATTCTCAAGTTCATATCCATTGTATTTCGCATATTCCCTGTCATATAGATGTTTTTGCAGGACTAACTTAGCGGACACCCGGCTTACCCCCTAATTGTTTTATCATGCTTGGTTTAATTATGGTTTAAAGATCGATCCACGTTACATCACCATTGAACCAATGTTTGTACGAAGATATATCACAGAGTAACGATGTTTATCCATGGAACTGTCCTTCAGGGTTTCCTTACCTTTATGACCATAAAGTGACTGTGCCTAGGATTCAAGTGGGACAGCAGCTTTGAAATCCTTCCTTTAAAGGGGAAATACCCCACTCCCTTCAGACTCTGTATTTGAAATCCTTCAGCGAGAAAGATCTCCTTGAAAGCCCCATAAGCAAGGACTCTTACATGACCCGCCGCCCCTCCTCCACCTTTGTCTTTATACATCTCTAAGAGAGCTTCATTTTTGGGTTCCTCAAGATGCCACGTTAAAGGATTCCCCAAGCTCCAACCACAGATGTTCGTTGAAGAAAATGGTTGATATCCAAGAAGCAGTGCAAGCACGTTGGGCCAGCTTGCCAAATTCTCAGTTGCGACTACTCCGTATCCACGCGGCACAAGGACTCTATACATTTCACTTACAAAGAGTCTTGTGTTCCACAAGTGTTCAATGACCTGATTCGATACTATTGCATCAAAATTTTCGGATCTAGTAGGCCATGTCTGATTAAGATCACCCACGTGGACGCGTATACCTCGAGATTGAGCTATCTTGGCATGTTCATCAACAATCTCCATTGCATGGACATTTCTGGTCCCCATCTTTGAAGCATATCTCAAAGTGTTACCTCCATCGCCACAGCCGACATCTAATAGTTTAGCCTTCGGATCAGGTTCCAACATATCTAACATTATTCTTAATGTCTCACTTATCCCGGAGCCAAAGACATCTGGTGCAATTTTCCTAAGGCCGAGGCTCAAAGCGATTTTTCGGACTTGACTACTTGCTTGCAGAGTCTTCACCGACTACAGAGCTTCGCTTGCCTACGAGCATCAATTCTCTTCAAGCGCGGCCACATTTGAAGCAACATTCACTAAGGATCGCTGATACCATCGGAGCACTCTCAGCCTGTATGTTATTCCAAATAAATCCATGAGCATCCTCCAAACCTCCTTGGAACCAAACAGCCCACGCATTCGAATGTTAATTGGCAATTCAACAACCCTCAACCCTAGCAGATTAGCTAATGCGAGCAATTCTACATCAAAGGCATACCGTT
>Ga0315296_10001868_pt1 | contig 18218 bp, 17 predicted proteins | sample YL17G14_18_MG_FD_203921 | JGI IMG/M metagenome (GOLD analysis project Ga0315296, IMG submission 203921) | Sediment microbial communities from Yellowstone Lake, YNP, Wyoming, USA - YL17G14_18 | ecosystem: Environmental > Aquatic > Freshwater > Lake > Sediment | place: USA: Wyoming | collected... | reverse complement strand
AAGTCATTCCCCAGTCATTGGAAATATGGTCAGTCGTGCTCAACGTTTCGGCACCTTCTGCAAAGGCTCAGAACGACTCGTGATCTATGCGGTAACTCTATCCTTCTGCAGGGAAAGCGGATCGCCTTGTCTACCGTATTGTTCTGATGGGCGTGCGGGGATCCTTATCTCGGTCGACCTTCTTATGGCGGGCGTTTGCGGTTTTCGTGACTGAGGACGAGAAGGGAAGTGGGGACATGCGAGGGGAGAAACTGTCAGGTGTCTCCCGGCCGAGCGGAGGAGTTCGGGGGTTCGAATCCCCCCTCCCGCACATTCACCACTTCTCAGTGGCAACACAATCTCATTGCTGTGGTTCGTTTTCACTTCATGTACTTCATTGGATTCCCGTCAAGCTGGCTCTTGCAGTCGGGTGAGCAGAAATAGTAGGGTTCTCCCTTGTAGGTTGACGCGTATTTTGCATTCTTCATATTGCAAGTCCAAGTGCTTTCCGAACCGCACGAAATGTTGACCCTTGCTAAGTTCGAGCCCGCAAACCTCGCAATACTTGGTGAACAAACCCATACGGAATCGCCTCATGCGCCTCCCTTCGGACTACGGATACTTCAGGATCGCTCTTTCTGGATATGGGCTTTAGAGCACTCTCTTGCTGGTCCCACCTCAATCTTTCTTCTGGAAGTCTTGTGACGTCGATAGATGCTTACAGGAAATGCTTTGCATGACCTGAAGGCTGCGATTGAGGTTTCCTTGAACTGGGCAATGGTTATGTCAATTTGTCTCAGACCAAGGGAATCTGGCTTGCAACCTTGACAAACGTATGGAACGTGGCTTTTAGCTGGCGTCGAGCAAGGTACAAGCTGGATGTGGAGAACCTTGTGGCAAAGCAGAAACGCAGTTGTTCGCCACGGCGCTCGACTGGTCATGAACCTGACGCGGAACCAACAAATAAAAGTCGGGCAAGATTGGATGTCGTCGTTGGAAGTGATGGGTTCTTGATCCGGCCAGAAGACGAGTCAAAGAATATGCAGTATTGTTCTCATTGTGGGTGCACGTGGCCTCAAGGGCAAGCTTTCCCTGGCCAAAGTAGAGGAGGAGCTCTTTGCACATCTTGCCAATGCACAGAACCCCATCATTTTCTGTCCAAGGGAGCGTTCGTTGTGGAAGGCATGTGCTGCACCGCTTGCCAGACTGCGGTTGCAAAGGCCTTGAGGCGACTCAATGGTGTCGAGAATGTTCGCGTGAGCTACGTTCTGGGCAAGGTGCATGTGGACTATGATCCGCGAGTAATCACCATCGAGCAAATCGAACGGGGAATTACTAACGCGGGCTACAGATGCATCGTGCAAGGTAGAGTTCAACCCGGCTCATACGCGAGGTGAGCATCATGGCCAAGGACATCATATGTGGAATGTACGTTGATGAAAACAAGACTCCATTCAAGGTTGAACGCAAGGGAACGATGTACTACTTCTGTAACGAACAGGACATGAAAGCTTTCCTTGCGCCGGAGGCGGAGTTCCGAAACCTGAAGATCATGACTACGTTCAGCCTTGTTCTTGGTAGCCTCACGGCGTTCCTAGAATACGCATACCCACCGCTAATTGCTTCAACGGATTGGAATCTCACGATTCTGGGTTTGCCTAATTACATATGGCTGTTCCTGCTCGCGACACCAGTTCAGTTCGTTGGTGGGTGGAGATTCTACAAGGGAACAAGAGACGCGATAAGGGCAAGGCAGGCGAACATGGACAGTCTCATCGCGATCGGCACTTCAGCAGCATGGGCGTATAGCACACTCGTCACGTTCGCCAGAAGCTTGTTCCCCGCTGCACTGGTCGTGACTGGACCAGAAGTGTACTTCACAGAAACCGGACTGATCATCGGATTCATTCTCCTTGGCAAAGCGATGGAGCATATTGTCAAGGGTAAGGCCTCTGAGGCCGTGAGGAAGCTTCTTGACTTGCAGCCAAGGATGGCGAAGGTTCTGCGCGGAGCAGAGGAGATCGAAGTCCCCGTCGAAGAAGTCAAAGTTGACGACATATTCGTTGTCAGACCAGGAGAGAAGATATCTGTAGACGGAATTGTCGCCGAAGGCTACTCATCTGTCGATCAGTCCGTAATCACTGGAGAGAGCATACCTGTTGAGAAGAAAGTTGGCGACGAGGTGATTGGCGCTTCCATCAACAAGACCGGCATGCTGAAGGTCAGAGCGACAAAAGTCGGGACGGATACGGCGCTCTCTCAGATAGTGAAGATGGTTGAGGAAGCCATAGTCTCTAACGCCCCAATGCAGAGGTTGGCTGACAAGATCTCATCATACTTCGTACCAGTCGTCGCCCTAATCGCCGTGGGTTCGGCCTTGTTCTGGTATTTCGTTTGGGGACTACCTTTCGCTGTATCTTTCATAATTCTGATATCTGTGCTCATCGTGGCTTGCCCATGCGCTTTGGGAATCGCGACGCCCGCCGCGATAATGATAGGAGCCAGCAAGGGAGCTCAGAATGGAATACTGATCAAGAACGGAGAGTATCTCGAGAAGGCATACAAGTTACAGACAGTCGTCTTTGACAAGACGGGGACACTAACCCAAGGCAAACCGTCACTAACGGACGTTGTGGCATTTGCCAGCCATGGCGAAGGTGACGTTCTGCGCTACGCAGCAATAGCGGAGAAAGGCTCTGAACATCCTCTAGGGGAAGCAATCATAGCCGGCGCCAAAATGAAAGGACTGACTATCTCAGACCCCGACTCATTCGAATCCATAGCAGGACACGGCGTCCGAGCAAAATTCGAGGGTAGAGACATCCTACTTGGTAACAGGAAACTGATGACAAAGTACGGTATATCACCCGAACGTGCCGAGGGCACATTGAGCAATCTAGAGACTGAGGGTAAGACCGCAATGCTAGTTGCGCTCGACAGAGGCCTCGCTGGAGTTGTGGCGGTCGCGGACACTCTCAAGGAAAGCGCTGTCGAAGCGGTAAAGCGTCTAGGCGAGATGGGAGTAGAGGTTGCGATGCTGACCGGCGACAATAGGCGAACAGCCGATGCCATAGCGGGCAAGCTTTCCATCAAGAGGGTACTCGCAGATGTGCTGCCAGCTGATAAAGCCAAGGTCATCAAAGAACTCAGAGGAGAAGGAAAGATAGTAGCAATGGTGGGCGACGGTGTCAACGATGCTCCGGCTCTGGCTTCTTCAGATGTCGGCATCGCGATCGGAAGCGGGACAGACATCGCAAAGGAGGCGGGCGGCATCGTGTTGATCAAGGACGACGTGCGTGACGTAGCAAATGCGATTCAACTAAGCCGAAAGACCGTCAGAAAGATCAAGGAGAACCTCTTCTGGGCATTCATCTACAACATAATTCTGATACCGATAGCAGCCGGCCTCTTGATCCCATTCTTCGGCCTTGGCGCAATTCTGAATCCCATCTACGCAGCTGTGGCGATGGCACTCTCCTCGATAACCGTGACCCTGAACTCAATGCTCCTCAACCGATGGAAACCCGGCCTCTGACTCGCTCCGCACTTTTTTCTATATTTCATTGCCAAACTAGGAGCAGCTTAAGCAGCTAACGTCCGAACACCAAACAAACTCAACCTCAGATTTGTTTTCATGTCCGCCAAGATTAGGCGTGAGCTAGACCACGAATTTAGGAGCGCAGCAGAGGTCAGCTCTTGAATCTTAGTAGCGGCAGGGCATTGGCGATAAGGACTAGCGTTAACCCGTCGTCGCCGATCACTCCTACCCATAGAGGAATGAAGCCCAGAGTTCCAAGGGCTATCAGAAGAAACTTGAGGGCCAAAGCGAGCACTATATTGACCCTGAGTTTGGAGACGACTTTCCTGCCCAATTCTAGCAGGTATGGGATCGTCCTTAGATCTGAACCCATCAGGGCTACGTCGGCTACCTCTATCGCCACATCGTTTCCCGCCGAACCCACCGCTATCCCGACATTGGAGGCAGCTAGAACGGGGGCATCATTGACACCGTCACCAACCATAGCCACCTCACCGTATCTCTGCGCTAGTTCCTTCGCAATCCTTACCTTGTCCTCAGGCAATAGGCCAGCGTAATACTCATCAATCCCCAGCTCGTTAGCTACTTCTCTAGCAGTTGTCTCATTATCGCCTGTTAGCATGACGATCCTAACCCCTTTAGCCTTCAGAAGTCTTGTGGCCTCCCCTGCCTCATGACGCAACTCATCGACGAGGGTTATCAGCCCCGCAACCTTGCCGTCCACGGCCACCAGAACGTGACTTCCAGCCGAATTCCCTGTGCCGATCGTCGAGCCGTGAAGATCTACTCCTTCCTCAGCCAGGAAGGACTGTTTGCCGACGAGGATAGTCCTAGAGTCATCGAGGTAGCCTCTAACTCCCTTTCCGGGTATCTCGATTAGCCGCATATTCCCATTTTGATCCAAGCCTGACCTGCGGGCAGCGTCCACAATGGCCGCCGCCATCGGATGCGAAGACCTAGCTTCAGGAGGCGGCCACGGACTGTACAGTATCAGGTTTTGTCAGAAATATCCGAAGCTGTCGGCTACTGTTTTTGACCTTCCTCAGGCGCTGGAAGCGGCGCGAGAAACCATCGCCGTCGGAAAAATGGGCGACCGCGTTTCAGTAAAGGAGGGCGATTTCTCGACAGATGACCTCGGTAGCGGTTACGACGTGGCTTTGTTATTCAATAACATCCATGGCTGCTCGCCCGATAGGAACACTGAGCTGTTGCACAAAGTTGCCGGTGCACTTAACCCCGGTGGTCTGATCATCATTCTAGATCAAATTGCTGGCAGGGTATCCGGCCCCGCTGCAAGAGCCCTCGCTCGGCTTACGGGATTGACACTCTTCAACGAAGCGGGCGGGCAGACTTACGCGTTCGATGAGATCGCTAGGTGGCTCACGAAAGTCGGTTTCGCCAACCCATTCCGGATCAACTTGCCCAAGACACCGGGCTTCGGCTTGGTGCTGGGGACAAAGACTGGCCAGGGCAATGGTTAGGATAGGTCCTACGTGGCCTACTCCACGCAGCACATAACAAACGCTTTGGAGATGCAGTAAATCACTCGTCCTCTCTTCCGAAGAGCGGCAACCCTCGCTCGTACCCGTCCGCAATTATGTCTCCGTTTGGCTCTATCTCCAACCTAATCTTCGGGAGAGGTCTGGGAGGCGGCCCGGCCAAGACCGATCCGTCCTTGGGATTGAACCTTGCTCCATGACAGGAGGGGCCCATCTTTCCTTCACCTTCCATCCAGCCGGCGATACATCCCAGATGTGTACAGACAGCATCGTATGCTACGTACGTGTCAGGCTCGGTGTGAATGAGGAGAGCCGGGCGATCGTTGTCTGGATACAATACCATCTTGGATTTCCCCAATGGCACTTCGCTGACCGAACCGATCCTCATTCTCGGGTACGACGCCTTTTTCTTCGGCTTTTCAGTCGCGAGGTACCTTCCGACCACGGAAACGAACGATGCAAGAGGGCCTAGGAAAGTCGCTGCGATTAGGATCTCAGTAAATTTTCTGCGGGGCATCGCTCGCCTGTTTTCTTCCCTCTCGCCATTTGACAAGTTTTCACCGATGAACTTTCATGCCTCTCAGTGACCTGCTTCGCGTTCCTCTTTCTGGGATACTCGGTCCTTATGATCGAGGTGTTCGTTCGGTCCGGACGAACCCTCGTGTCGTCCATGTCCGCCCAGAAAGTGCATTAGCGGGCAAAGAGCAACTAGCGCGATATAGAGAAAGATGTAGTTCACGAAGACACCGAGCAGGCCCAAGACTCCCAGAGCCGAAACAATGAGTATTTTCTTCACGGTTCTTCTCCTAATGAGGAAGCGGCCCTGAGAAATGAGTATAGTTGTTTACTATGCGGAAAAGAAGTGCTTTAGTAATTTGTCTTTCCAGCAACCTTTACTTCTGCAAGAAGAGATTCGATGACTGATTCCGCAAAATCACCAATTTCGGGAATAAGGCGATCCGCCGCGATTACCAAGAACGCGACGGAAATCACTCCCAGGATCAAACCGCCAGGGTAGTGTATCCAAGACCAAGGAAAGATACCCGCATAAAGTAGCCAGATCTGTAGGGCGATCCGAATCAAGTTGGCCCCGAACACACTTACGGCCACTACTGCCAGCGCCAGGGCTTTCTTTTTCCATCCTACCCTCGGCAAAGGTATAAGAATTCCCGCGAAAACCGCTATCACCTGTATGCCAGTGCAATCTTGGGAAACCTCAAATTCGTTAACGAAGGCTTTACTTCCTGAAACCCACGAATAGGCAACAATACCCACGAGGTTCAGTAGGCCCGCGGACCAATCGGCGGTGATTTTCTCCAACCAGAAGTATTCGGGAACAAAGTAGATCGCCCATGAGATGAAGAAGACAGCCGTGACGTAACCAGCTGCCAGCAATAGCTTGAAGTTCACGTTCGGCCACATCAGAAAGCCTCGGCCCAACAAATCGGACGCGTGAACGCACTAGCCCTGTGACAGAGCATCACACTCTACTCTCTTCACGGAAATGAGGATGCCAAAATCGCTCAGATCAGCACAACGGCTTGGCACGCCCTCTTCTCTTCGACCAGTTGCGAAGGCGTTGGGAACAGGGCTCTCGACAACTGCGATTGACGGCGTTGGTACTCCAGCATTCGATGCAAGTCTATTGACGATCGCGTGTAGTTCCGGTCGTTCAGCCTCCGAGATTTTCTTCGCTCTCGTCATTGCCAAGACAATTCTGTCACTGAACCAGTATACCCCTAGGTTGAGCACTGCCGCGAAACCAATAGCGAGCAAGGGAGAGAACCCCAGGACATACGACGTAGTGAGTAGAATGCCTGTGAGAATCGCGAAAAGGATGCTGGTTTTGATGAGATTCCAGATCATGCGAACACCACCTGCGCTGCAAAGCGCGATGATGAGCTTAGGATTTCTTCTTGAAGATACAGTAACGAGGGCTTTTCCTAACTTACGCTTTTAGAACATTAGAACGGAGAAGTTTGGCGGAGAACCCTGGCTCGGGCGGCGGATATCCACGCTTGCGAAAACCTGCTAGGACGGACGGCTGGACTGGAGCGAAAGGCTCCATGAATCTTACTCGCATTGTTTCACCATGTCCCACAATGATGGCAAGTGCGCGGAAGCGCCATCGAGTGCTTCCATCTCGACGCCAGCGCTTGCAGTTGTCCTGACCGTTAATTGAACCGCGATGGATGTGGGACCGATCTTGGCTTCTGTCTGAACGTTCGTGATCGAGGTCGGGTGGCGGAACGGCAATGCCTGGGAGGTATTCCTCGCAGCTAGGACGGCGGCAACTTCTGCTGTCACTATTGGATCGCCCTTTGTGATGGCCCGTTTCCGGATCCGCGTTGTTATCGTCGGCTTGAGGCGTATCGTTCCTGATGCGATCGCCTGTCGAAAGATCTCCTTGAGAGTTAACAGACTCGTTGGTTTTCACAGCGAACAGGTGCTGTCTAGTCGGCCAGAGCTACCTTGAGCCGGTTATGAGCATATGCTAGCAATGCGCCCGCGATCAACCCGATCACGTAGCCATACGCCAACGCTACGGAGATAACTCCAACGAACAACGCGATGTAAAAGTCGCTTCTCGGTTTGGCCACATCCCTAGTGGTCATGACCAGCTCCAATCCCGGGAACACCAGAAGGACACCGAGAATGGAGAATGACAGCAGAGAAAGCACTTGCGTCGTGGTGTGACCATAGACGAGGCCCAGTAGAGTAAGGATGATCCCGATCAGGACGGTTGCAGTTCCCGTTCTCGCACCGAATGTGTAGTGAGCCGCGAGGCCCCCTGCCCCGTGACAGACAGGTATCCCGCCGAAGAAGCTGGCAAAGAGATTCATCATCCCATGATTTACCGACAACCTTCTGACAGTGGTGTGGCTATTGTTAGGGAAGTAGTCTTTCGCGAGAAGCGATGTTGCGATTACCGCGTTCCCAATCGTCAGTGGTATTTGCGGAATCGCAAGAAGAACTGTGGCCTTCATGATGAGGTCAAGCTTTGGCAGGCTGGGTTGAGGGAGCGATATCTGAACGCTGTGCGTGAGAATATCCACAGGGAACCCCTGCAGCACAGAGACCCCGATTCCCAAGGCTAGAACAGCTAGGGCTGGCGGAAAATGTTTCGTTCTCCGAAGAATGAGGACGAGCACTATGCCAATGATGGATACTGCATATCCGACTAGGCCCTCGCGCTGCATGAAGTTGAAGGAAATCAATAGGAGATTCAGGCCGAGACCGAGTTGGATACCCCTCACGACGCTTCGAGGAACAATTCTGTAGATGAAGTCGATTGTATGCGTTAATCCAACTATCAGGAAGAAGAGAGCAATGACTAGGCCTGCCACTGGAAGGAGGTCTCGATCTAGTCTTTGAGTTATCATTATTGCCGCGATAACCTTCATCGGTTGAACAGGGATAGGAATACCAAACATTAATCCGGACCATACGTAAAGCAACCCAAACGTAGTGAGTACGCTAGTCGCGTCCAAACCGTTTACCGCAATCATCGCTGTCACGAGTGGGACGAACGTCCCTAAGTCGCCAAACGCACCAGCTAACTCGTTCCTATCAAGCGCAAGTTTCAGTAGCCTCACAGATGTCGCCTAACCTGAGCAATGGTTCAATCCAATCGCTGTCGGCCTCACGGACTCGTTCACGTCAGGGGATTTACTTCTACTTCGCTCATCTTCTGAAGGCTCTCGCCCGTCAGGATGTTGCCGTCAGCCGTAGAAGGCGCAATGCATGATGCGACCCTTAATACTAGAAACTCTTCGCGTGGACTAATGAATCTTCGAAGTGGGGTAGCGCGGTTACCAGTGATACTAACATAGACGACGTACTGGAATCCTGCAGAGAGCATCCTTATGGCCCGCGACAATTTGAGGGTCTTGACCGGTCTCGGCCTGTCTCCCAAGAAGTATCGCTTGACTATCAACTCTAGAGCCGAGAAATTCCCAGTATGCTTTCCTGGCAGTCCAAAGACGCGTTTATTTCGTATGACGGCTACTGCGAGGGGTTTTCCCGGGCCGGTCTTAACGCCGTGAAAGATCATCGAACAAGTCGGTGAATGCTCTCGCCACGAAGTCCTTTTCGCCAACCGAGACACCAGCCGTCGTGATCAGTATGTCACATTGATCGATCGCTTTTCGAATGCAAGTCTTTGTCAACAAGGTCGTCAATATGTACTAAGAGAAGATATCATGCCTACCTCAGTGATAAACCGGAGGGCTCTCTTGCCAGTCCGTTGAGGCGCGCTGATCCGCAATGTACAGTATCTTTCACGTCATGTACTTCATTGGGTTCTTATCGAACTCGCTCTTGCAAGCTGCGGAGCAGAAGTAGTACGTTTGCCCCATGTGTGTTGACTTGTACTTCGCTGTCTTCTCGTCTACTTGCATCTTGCATACAGGATCCTTTGCCAGAGTTGGTCACCTCCCTGAAGGTTCAACAACAGCCACTGCCTTCTTGGGAAGGCGCGTCAAGTCGTCTCCTTTCCATTTCAGCTGCGTACTTGTTTGCGTGGTCTTCTGAACAGAAGTGCTTTCCGAACCGCATGAAATCTTGACCCTTCGTGACTTGGACTCCGCAAACCTCGCAGTACTTTGTGAACAATCCCATTGTTATGATCACTTGCACGGCTTTTGGCCTTGTTTCGGGTTGTGGACACTTCACCCTGCCTGTTGCTGAAATATCGGAAAGAAAACAGGTAGTTTTGTTCAAACAAGAAATCCAGTGCCTTTTTACTTCCGGTCTGGGAAGCACCTCTGTGACATGGTTTGGCTTCTGCGCAACTGGACGAGACCGACATTTTACTCATAAGAGGGCTTCAGAAAGACAGCCGACGATCGCTCAAGGATTTGGCTGATTTGGCGGATATTAGTGTCCCCACAGCTCGCGCGAGGCTTGATAGACTTGTCAATTCAGGGGTCATACGACAGTTTACCGTCGCCCTAGATCCACAGAAATTGGTTGGCGGAATGACTGCGTTCATTCATATGAAGGCAAGACTGTCAGACGTGGAAGCGATCAAGGTAGCTTTGTCTGAGATGGATGAAGTGATGGCCCTCTATCTGACAACAGGGGAATGCGACCTAGTTGTGAGAGTCTGTCTTTCAGACACGCGTGCGCTTGAGGACTTCATCCTAAAGAAGTTGAGCAAAGTCCCGGGCATCGAGAGTGCACGCAGCAGCGTCGTCGTCGAGACCGCGAAGGAAGAATATGGAGCGTACATAAGACCGGGCTTCGGTATCAGAGTCTTCTGCGCGACTTGCAGAAAGGAGATCCAAGACCGACCAGTCAAACGGGTGCTGGAAGACATCGAGTATTACTTCTGCTGCGAAACGTGTCTATCCGCTTATGAGGAGTTCTTACGGAAGAGAGCGGCTGGTGAGCCTGCAGAGCTCCCAGTGCCCAAGAGCCACTCGCACTAGGCTCCACGTCTTTTTCGCCGTGAGCCGTATCATGAGTGTGTTTGGTTCCGCTGTAATGCCCGGCGAACAGATGGGCAACTCCGCATAAGCTGGCGACTGCTACAACCAAGAGGAGTACATTCACGAAGATGCCTAGCGCTACCATCGCGCCAAAGAATCCAGCAATAATTGGGTTTCTCAGCTTCAAGAGTATCATGAAGAATGGTCGCCATGCTGACAAGCGTGGCTCTTCGGCTTGCAGCAAGATGCAGAGTTGAGTTCCTGTATCCAACGAAATTCGCAGCGCTGCAGGATTCCCACAAGAACAACCGCGCAAGTCAGCCTCCAATAGAAAGTGTAGATGTTCAGCCTCAAACGATTACAAGAATCCAAGAATAGCTCAAGGTTTCGGCATAGGCCCTCAGCTCAACAGACATCTCCGCGAGACGTTTTGCGAATCCACAAGAGTTTGCTCCAGAGAATCGCTTGCAGGGAAGAAATCGTTCAATCGAAGTTTTCGATTTAGAAAGTAACAGTTCAGCTTTGCGATCTTTGCGAGAACGGGAACGGCTTAGTCATCTCGTTGCATTGTTCTAGCTCATAGAGCTGAGACTGGCTGTGCCGAAAGATCCTGTCTGCGGTATGTTTGTGGATGAAGATCATGGACTGAACGCGACGTTTGGAGGAAGGAAGTTCTACTTCTGCAGTGAAAGCTGTCTGAGGACTTTCACGGCACCGGAAAAGGAGCTTCGTAATCTTAAACGAAGAATGTACGTAGCCGTGTCCGGAGCATTGCTTCTGGCGATAATGCGTGCGAGCCTCTATCTAGGCCTAGCGTTTGGCGCCGTCGCGGTTACTTGGGTTCCGATTCCGAATCTCCCCATATTGACATGGGGCCTCTTGCTCTTTCTAATTACTACTCCTGTCCAATTCATCGGCGGCTGGACGTTTTACGTTGGCGCGTACAAGGCGCTTCGGAATCGCGCAGCCAACATGGATGTCCTCATATCGATTGGGACTTTGGCTGCTTACATTTACAGTGTGATCGTTCTCTTCCTGCCAAACGTTCTGCCGGTGCCGCAGCGAGACGTGTACTTTGAAGTCTCCGCAGTAATTATCGCCTTCGTGCTGCTGGGCAAGTTCATGGAGGAAGCCATCAAGAAGCGAAGTTCGGTTGCTGTGAGAAAACTGCTCGATCTGAAACCCAGCCTGGCAAGAGTGGTCAGGAGCGGTGTGGAAACGGAGATACCCGCTGAAGAAGTTGAGGTTGGAGATCTAATCGTCGTACGACCTGGCGAGAAGGTCGCCACCGATGGTATAGTAGTGGGTGGGTTCTCGTCAGTTGATGAATCGATGATTACGGGCGAAAGTTTCCCTGTCGAGAAGACAACGGGAGACAAGGTGATAGGGGCAACCCTGAACAAGAATGGATCGCTGATATTCAGGGCGACCGCAGTCGGATTGGACACAGCATTATCACAAATTGTGAAACTAGTTGAAGAGGCGCAAGCGTCCAGTGCTCCCATCCAGCGGATCGTAGACAACATCGCAGCGAAGTTCGTTCCTACCGTCGTGGGAGTGGCAGTACTCTCGTATGTCGGTTGGTATCTTGCTGGGAATCTCACGCTTGCGCTCCTCTCCTTCATCGCAGTTCTGATCATTGCATGCCCATGTGCGCTTGGCATCGCCACGCCAGCCGCGCTGATGGTTGGAGTCGGCAAGGGAGCAGAGATGGGGATACTGATCAGAGGAGGAGAGTATCTGGAACGTTCGCAGAAGATACGGACCGTTGTGTTTGACAAGACGGGGACGCTCACCCGAGGGGAGCCGTCGGTGACGAATGTTTTCTCGGTGGCGAACCCTGGGGAGGAAGAGCTCTTGCTGCTGGCAGCTATTGCCGAAAAGCGCTCTGAGCACCCATTAGGAGAAGCGATCTTGAAGGCCGCTCGTGACAAAAACCTCTCAAGTGAAGATCCAAGCTTTTTTGAAGCGGTGCCCGGCAAGGGCGTTCGAGCAATGTACGCCGAGAAGGAGATCCTCGTAGGCAACCGAAAGCTGATGCACGATCATCACATCTCAGACCTGGGCTCGTTGGAGCAGGTCGTACAGAACTTCGAGCGGGAAGGCAAGACCGCCATGATTGTTGCTGTGAGCGACAAGGTGGCGGGAGTGATCGCAGTTGCAGACACGCTCAAGCCTCGATCCCGAGAGGCTGTGATGGAACTCAAGTCTATGGGACTAGATGTCGTAATGATGACCGGCGACAACGAGAGAGCCGCCCAAGCGATCGCGAAGCAGGCCGGCATCGACAGGGTACTTGCGAACGTATTACCTTGGGAAAAGACGGAGCAGGTTAGGAAGCTGCAGGCTTCTGGTGAAGTTGTGGCGATGGTAGGCGACGGAATCAACGACGCCCCAGCTCTTGCCCAAGCAGACATCGGGATAGCAATCGGAAGCGGTTCTGACATCGCGAAGGAGACGGGCGGGATTATCCTGATCAAAGACGACGTGATGGATGTCGCACGAAGCATCAAGCTCAGCAAGGCTACAATGAAGAAGATTAAGCAGAACCTCTTCTGGGCACTGATCTACAATGCAGCGGGCATTCCCGTCGCTGCCCTCGGACTGCTTAGCCCCATGATTGCCGCAGCTGCGATGGCGTTCAGCTCAGTATCTGTCATTGGAAATTCATCGCTGCTCAGACGTTTCAGATTTGAGAATCCCTGACCGGCCCTCGTCCGAACATGAATTGCGAGGTTCTGGATAGGAAAAGATGGCAAAGGAGAGAGGGGAAGTGAGCGTGAAAAAGATAGAGGAAGAAACTTCTGACAAGCATCACTCGTCTGCTGCAATCAGCTTGATCTCAACAGACATCGCACGGAGGACTCGACTTAGCCGCGTATACGTTGCCCTTTGCATGATCGCTTGCGTGAGTGTGCTTGGACTGTTGCTTGCGAGGATTTTCTTTCTCAAGTAGACTCAAACTAGGCAATACCGTGATTCCGTGAAGGCAGTTCTTCACGCCCGAATCAGTCCACTCCTGAACTTCTTAGAAATGACTCTTTGGACTCAGCGCGAAGTTGCAGGATCGTCATGTCCGCTAACACCAAGAGGGTGTTTGCTCGAAACAAGTGAGTGATTGGTTCCTTTGAAGAGGCCTGTAGGAAGGAACATCGGGACGCTGAGTCTGTATCTTCTGAATTCATCTCCGAAGAGTCTCTCCATCTCTTTTTCCTCTTTCTTGGCGAGGCGGTAGTACATCAGCACGAGAATGGGGAACATAATGGCGGTGGGTATTGTTATCCATTGTAGGAGGAAGCCAGAAGTCACGAGAAAGATGCCCAAATACTGCGGATGCCTCACGTAGGAGTATACTCCATCCATGACCAACGAGTCCTTTGCATTGTAGATCTTGGACCATCCCTGGATAACAAGAAGGATGCCGCCCCCTATCATCGCAATGGATAGGAAGTGTAGTGGAGAGAGCATCCCGAGCTCAGGAAAGAGCAGATGACCGGATTCATGCGTCAATGGGTTCTGATATCCAACGAGCCACGATAGGACGTAAATGGTCAATGGGAACCCGTACATCTCAGCAAAGAGCGCCACTACGAAAGCCGCCAAGATTCCCTTGGACGCCTTGGCCGCTCGCCCTTCTTTGCGGTAAGGAAGAAGCGAAATGAACAAGGAAAAGAGAACAACGTTGATGACCACAAGTCCCCAATAACCGTAACCGAAATCCCCCAATGCCACCTGTTCTCTCCTCCGAGAACCAGTCTCTGCCGCACCAACAATAACCTGGTCCTTTCACTTCAAGCAAGACCAAGAGCGAACCTGCTCCACGAAAGATAATCTAGAATGGCAAGCCTTACCTCACAACCAAAGTTCAAAGTAGCTCATGCGATTGAAAGAATAAGTCCTGCCTGCGCCGTGCAGCTCCAGAGAGTAGGCACAAGATCCGTTCGCAAATCCGTTACCACTCCAACAACTCGAGAAGAGATAGTCACTTGTTCCCGACGGTCATCCGGTTCGTCAGATCAAGCCAAAAAAGAGGAAAAAAGGAGATGAATTGGGAGGGATACGTTAATTCGCTCTATGTGTGGTGATCTTCGTACATCGCTTGGCATTGTTCAGGTGTCATGTTATGGTTAGGGCCCATGTACTGTTGGCAATGCTGCTGGTGATTTTGAGCATTCATCATTTGCGATCCGTTGGGCCCCATATGTTCTTGGCATTCCTCGTAGTTCATTGATTGTCCATTCATCATTCCCGTCATCCCCTGTCCGTTCATCATGTTGCATGCATTGCCGTTCATGTGTCCGTTCACGCCTCCCATCGTTGCCATCGGGCCACGGCCAAGTGATCCCCAACTGTAGAAGTGGTTAGGCATGGCAAACGCTTGGGTTGCTCCCAAGGAGACAACAGCCACGATTATGCCTGCGACGACTAGATTCCTGGTATTCATGTTATGTCTCACCTCCGCGTTGTCGAGACATACATCGTGAGGCCCTGATTTCTACGTTCAGTGAAACCATCACGGTTTCAAGAAATGAAACGGTGAAATTACCAGAAGCGAAGATGCCCCATAGACTCGAGATGGCTATGCTGTCTCAGCTGGAGCAGACGTTTCTCGCCGACCCTGTTCTCTCAACCATGCGGGAACGCTGATCTCGTTGGTCTTCCCGGATTTCTTTACTACGATTACGCCACGCTCTGCGAGCCTCGCAATGATTCGGTGTGTCTTGACTTTGCTTAATCGTGTTTGATAGACGATGTCCTTCTGGAGGCAGACTCCTCCGCTCTGCTTCAGAACCTCTAGGACAGCTCTCTCGTCACGTTTTGAGACGCGCATCACAACATCCATCGGACCCGACAAAATTGCTGCGGAGATGCCCATTTCCTCCTCTCGTCCAGGCGAAGTGTACCTTATGCTTGGAAATGCGATGGCGTAGGCTATTCCTACTATCACCGCGGTGGTCGATGCTGTGAGAAGCATTGGCCAGAAGAAGCCCATTCCTGCGAAGTTTCCACCCATCATATTTGACATCATCATTTGATGTGGAAGAAATGTTCCCACAAATGAGATTAGACTGAGCGCTGCTATGAGAACGAGTAGCAACAATAGATGCGAACGACGCATTCGAATACTTCCTGCTGTCTGCTCCTGGCCCGCTACCTATCGTTCATCCGCGCGGACGCCTGCGTTGCTACAGTGAGCAATTTGTACATGGCGGTTAGTGCCGCATTCAAGTCGCAAAGGCGACTTCGGACACTCTGGGGCTCAGCGCGATACTAGCTCTGCATCCGAGGGCGGACCTTCATTTTCGGCAAAGTGCATGACGAGTTTCTTGCCGAAGCAGCAAGACCATCGTTGAAATAGAGAGCGCCCATAGTTACGAGCCGATTGATGAAGTTGAGGCAGAATAGGCGGGTCAAGAGGAAGGATCACACCGGACTCCTGGCCCTCCTCATTCTTGCCGTAGTCTTTGGCGGCCTTGCGTTTCTCATCGCCTCCCCCTCAGGTTCACACACTGGTGCTCAGACCACTCGAGGCGAGGACGCATTCTACGGGAGCATCACAAATGTTCCGTTCAGGGGACAGACTACTGGCATCGTCAAAGCTGACACGAACTGCAAGCCGGTGGCGAATGGTCTGACCAACTGCATAGGCATCATAAACGCTGAGGATGGAACCGAGCTGCACTTCAACTACAGCCACGACATGTCAGGGCAGGCATGCCTAGCAGCAGGTGACCAAGTGACAATCACACTGCTGAGCAATGGAACCGTCAAACTCGTCCGGGGATAGGCTTTCTTTGGATCCGCTGCCGCTCATATCGCTCGGACTGATCGACGGACTGAACATCTGCTCCCTAGGGCTGCTAGGCCTATTTCTCAGCCTAATGTATGCAACTCAAACCGATCGCAAGACAATCCTGGGATACGGGGCGGTCTACATAGGCAGTGTCTTTCTCTCATACCTGTTGGTCGGCGTCGGAGCCACCCTACTCTTCATCACACTTCCAACCGTACCGCATTTCCTTGCACGCATCGCGGCTGCGGGAATGCTCGCAATTGGGCTTGCAAATATCGTCAACTATCTTCGACCCGAAACGATTCCGATGAAGATGGAGTCTGTTTCCCATGCGCTCAGCACGAGAGCAGTGCGTTTCATGAAAGCCGGCGGAGTCCCCGCGGTCTTCGCAGCGGGTATCCTGATAGGATTTCACAACTTCCCCTGCGCTTGCACGGGCGGGGTCTACATGACCTTCCTGTCCTTGATAGCTGATTCGCCATTGAAGATTCCATACTTATTCGCCTACAACCTAGTCTTCATCATTCCGTTAGCAACAATTCTCTTGGTGTTCTCAAGCAGACAAGCCATTCTGCGCTTCAGGAGAATGCACGCTGAGAACGCCTCCAAGACTGCGCTCGTTCTCGGAATCGTGATGACAACAGCGGGTACAGCCCTGCTCATTGCGATAGGCCTGGGCATACAGTAAGAGGATGACGAAAGGATCGGCCATCGTAGACTCCGATTTGCTCTATGCCCACTTGGCTACTGCTCCTCCTTTCCGGCCTGTTGTGCTTTTGTGTCGATCATGCGGGATAGATTGCAGGGCGACGCGAGGGTAGCGTTCTTTCTGGTTCGGGTTCAGACAGCAAACTTGCTAAGTCTGAAGATGCGAGAGTGGAATCTCGACTCGCGAGATAGCGCTCGCTATGTTCCTCACAAGCCCAAGCGGCGATAAGCCCAATCCATACGTGAAGATAACTGGATCAGGGCGAATCCTGATGAAAATCGCTTTACGTTGCACATGTTTACGCTCCAGCTTCAATGACTCCCTCAGAACCAGCGATCCATCGAACGCGGCTGCTGCATTTTCGTCTTCGAAAGGAATGATGTGTGCGGTCCCCTGGAACTGCACGCAGTTGGGAGACATGAATGTCAGAAAACGTCTGGGCAGAGGGATCGTGAATGAAACATTGGGATTGCAGGCAATGTTACGAGCCTTCTTGGATTCTCTATTGGTCGTGACGTAGAAGGCCAAGGGCTTGTCCCGTGATGAAACGCCGTATAAAACACCAACCGAATGAGGTCTACCGTCATGAGAAACCGTACTGAGAACTCCGAAGCTTCTTCTGCGTATTTCTTTCTCAGCAAAGTCGAAGCTGAGTACCTCTGAAGACACAGCATTATGAACCACTTCTGTACCCACCACAATTCGCCAACCGATTGATCACGTTAAATGAGGACTGTGATACGCATAAAGTTGAATCAAGCAAAAGAGGAAGAACTGCGAAACGATATCTCTCAGAAGTCAAGCCTTCTTGGCCGACCACATGGCAGTGAGTAAGCCTTCTGGATCACAACCCCCGCGTTTTCATGTCAGAAAAATACATGTATTCGGGGTCTCCCAGGGCGGTTGAGGGTGGGGGTGGTGATCGAGGAAATGCTCGATTCAACATCGACAACACTGAAATACACCAAGCAGGATGGTTCGTCGTCTCAGAATGTTAGGGCGAAGGAGCAAGTGCGCACCCAATCTGAGATTGGAGACGCCCCTCCCGCACTAGGAATAGACTGAGCCTTCGGCCCGTGGCGGCTCTGTCCTCTGAACCTACTCTACCGCGGGCGTTTAGAGCGGATAGAATAGCCCCTAAGACCTAGATCTGCTGCTCGTATGGGCACCAGTCTGAGGCTCGCTCTGCCTATTTTCGTCGTCTTAGAGCGTAGACTGCACCTGCGATTATGACGATCAGGACGACCGCCACAATTGCCAGCATCTC
>Ga0315296_10001866_pt1 | contig 18222 bp, 16 predicted proteins | sample YL17G14_18_MG_FD_203921 | JGI IMG/M metagenome (GOLD analysis project Ga0315296, IMG submission 203921) | Sediment microbial communities from Yellowstone Lake, YNP, Wyoming, USA - YL17G14_18 | ecosystem: Environmental > Aquatic > Freshwater > Lake > Sediment | place: USA: Wyoming | collected... | reverse complement strand
AAGGCTTTCTCGGACCGGAAGATCCTGGCCGCGATGAAGACCAAAAAGCGGGGCTGGAGGAGGGCCCTGCGGGTCCTGCCCGCGTTCTCGGCCGGGGGGTATCAGGCTGATACTCTGGACGGCGACCTGGAGCGGATCGTCTACGCCTACAAGCGCAAGGGACACCTGGACGCCTCGGCCCGGGTGGACTCCATCGCCTACAACAAGAAGAAGACCCGGATGACCCTGCATCTCTCGGTCATTGAGGGTCTGCCCTACGACGTGGGGCAGGTGGCCTTCTCCGGGGATTCGCTCCTGGATTCGACCTATCTCCGCGGCCTTGCCACCCTGAAGCCCGGCCAGCGCTATGACCAGGCCCGCTTCGACAAGACCCTGGAGGCCCTCTCCTCGGCCTACTACGACCGGGGCTATATTTATGCCCGAATCGAGCCTGACCTTGTGCCCGACCGCCAGACCCTAAGTGTCACCTTTCGGATCCAGGAGGGCAAGCCGGCCCATGTCCGCATGATCAACATAGTGGGCAATAACCGCACCCGGGAGAAGATCATCCGCCGGGAGCTCCTGATCCACCCCGGCGATTTATTTCGTCGCAATGCCATTATGCGCAGTCAGAGGCAGGTTTATTTTTTGAATTTCTTCGAAGAGGTGATGCCCGTCCCCGGGGAACGGGATACGGCGACGGGGGACATGGATTTGAATCTCCAGGTCAAGGAGAAGGTCACGGGCCAGTTTCAGGTGGGCACGACCTATTCCGCCACCGATAAGTTTACGGGCTACTTCGAGGTGGCCCAGCCCAACCTCTTCGGGCGGGCCCAGGTCGCCAACCTCAAGTGGCAGTTCGGCAAGAAGCTTCAAAACGTGAATCTGGGATTCACCGAGCCCTGGTTCCGGGATTCGCCCACCTCGGTGGGCGGCGACCTCTACACCACGACCCAGACCCGGGACTACTGGGAGGAACTGAGAAGCGGCGGTTCGTTGCGCCTGGCCCGCCCCCTGCCCTGGCCGGATTATACCCGGCTTTACTGGCAGTATAGCCTGGAGCAGATCCGGCTGACGGTCAGGGACACCAACCAGCCGCCACGCCTGGCTTCGTCCACAAGTTTCGCCCTCGTCCGCGACACGAGAGATGCCCCCTTCGGGTCCGCGAGGGGGACCTATAACAGCCTGTCCACAGAGTGGTCGGGGGGCGATTTCCTGCAGGGGAATGTGCAATATCAGAAATATATCTACGAGTCGCGCTGGTATCATCCAGTGTTCTGGAAGACGGCCATCTTGTTTCGGGCCCGGGGAGGGGTCGTGGACGGCTACAAAAACCCCAGCGCGGTCCCGGTTTACGAGCGTTTCTACCCCGGAGGGACCGGAGAGGAAGGGGTCCGGGGCTACGATGACCGTTCCCTGGGGCCCCAAGTTCCGGGCACCAGCTATAACTTAGGAGGCCGTCACCTCCTCATCTTCACCACGGAATACCGCCTCAAGTTCACCTCCAGCGCCTACGGGCTGCTCTTCGGGGATGCTGGAAACGCCTGGGAGACCCGTCGGGATGTCAGGCTCCGCGACCTCTATCGTGGGGCCGGGCTGGGGGTACGCATCGAAGTCCCCATGCTGGGGATCCTGGGTTTTGACTACGCCTACGGCTTCGACCGCATCAACGGCAGGGTCCGGGGCTGGACCCCCCACTTCCAACTGGGCAGCATCTTTTAAGGAAGGAAGGCTATGAAATATTTCAAATTTATCATTTGTTTTGTAACACTGATCATGATCATAACCCTTCCTGCTTGGGCGGCCGAGCTCAAGATCGGCTTCATCGATACCCAGAAGATCTTTCAGGAATTCAAGGGAGCCCAGGATATCCAGAAGCAGCTTGACAAGGAGGTGGAGGATTTAAGGAAGGAGGAGCAGGAGAGGAAGCACGCCCTGGACTCCCTGCGGACCGACTACGAGAAGCAGAAACTCCTCCTCTCCGAGAATCGGCGCAAGGACCGCGAGGCCGAGATCAAGGCCAAGCAGGACGACTACGAGAGCTTCGTCCAGTCCGTCTGGGGCGATAAGGGAAAGATCGCCCAGCGCACGACCGAAATCGTCCGCCCGGTCGTGGAGAAAATTAACACGATCGTGCGCAAGATCGGCGAGGACGAGGGCTATGCCCTGATCCTTGATGCCGCGGATGGGAATCTCGTCTACGCTCCCCGGAAGGCCGACCTCACTGAGGATGTCTTGGCCGAGCTGAACAAGGAATTCGGGATCATCGCGACCCCCAAGGGCGGGAGGAGGCGGATCATTTTCTACGCCTTTCTGGACAAGACCCCGGATGCGGAGCGCGCCAAGCTGGGGCGGACCTTCTCCCTTACTCTGCGCACGGCCTTTGCCGCGCCGACCTATTTTGAGAGGTTCAACCCCCTGCCCAGGGACACCGTAGACGACTACCTGAAGAAACAGAACTTCGATCCCAATATTCCCTTGGCGGAGAACAAAGCCATCGATCAGGCCAAGGGCCTGGCCGCTGACATGGTGGTCTTGGGCTCGGTGAGCAAGTTGGGCTCCGAAATCGAGGCCACGGTCCGCGTCATGGAAGTCGCTACCGGGAAACGCCTGGTGGAAGAAACCGGACGGGCCCGAGATGAAAAGGGCCTCTCGGACATGGCTACGGACCTGGCGGATCGTCTCGTCAAAAAAATGCAGCTCTAAGAGTGACATGACGCTTCAAGAGATAGCTCGCCTCGTGGGGGGCGAGCTTTCGGGCAATCCCGAGGTGACGATCACAAGTCTTGCCGGGATCAGAGAAGCCAGGCCCGGCGACCTCACCTTTCTCGCCAGCTCCAAATATCGTGAATTCCTGAGGACAACCCGCGCCTCCGCGGCGATCGTCGGCCTGGAGGAACCTTCTTCTTATATTCCACTGATTCGCGTCCGGGAACCCTATCTCGCTTACCAAAGGGTCGCCGAGACCTTTTATGTTATGAAACATCCGGTTGCAAAAGGGGTTCATTCCGCTGCTATCGTAGCTGAGAGCGCCCGGATCGGCAAAGATTCTGCTATAGGACCCTATGTGGTCGTTGAGGAGGGGGCTGAGATCCGGGAGGAAGCCGTGCTCTACCCTTTCGTTTACATCGGGAGGAAGGCCAAGGTAGGTAAAGGGTCTATCCTTTATCCTCAGGTGTCTGTGCGCGAAGAATGCGAGGTCGGGAAGCGGTGTATCCTTCACAGCGGAACGGTTATCGGCAGCGATGGGTTCGGCTTTGCTACGGATCAGGAGGGCGTTCACCACAAGATCCCCCAGGTGGGCAGAGTCATTCTGGAGGACGACGTGGAGATCGGTGCCAACACCGCGGTGGACCGCGCGGCCTTGGGTGCTACGGTGATAAAATCTGGGACCAAGATAGACAACCTCGTCCAGGTGGGACACAACGTCGTGATTGGAAAAGGTTGCTTGCTTGCCGGGCAGGTGGGCATCTCGGGCTCGACAGAAATAGGCGACAATGTGGCGATCGGCGGTCAGGCTGGATTAGCCGGTCACATCGAGATCGGAGACCGCGCGATGATCGGGGCTCAAGCCGGGGTAACCAAATCCGTGCTTCCCGGAATCGCGGTTTCCGGCTATCCCGCCCGACCTCATGCTGAGGCTAAGCGCCGCGAGGCAGCGGCCCTGCATCTGCCTGAGGCCCTCAAGAAGATCGCCCAATTGGAGCGCCGTATCGAGACGTTGGAGAAGAAGCTGAAACCCCAGCGGAAAAGGAGGTGACCAGGATGTCCAATCAGCGCACCATCGCCGGCCCGGTGAGCTTGTCGGGAATCGGGGTGCACACCGGTAACTCCTGCACCCTAACCTTCTGTCCGGCCCCTCCGCATTACGGGGTGAAGTTCGTACGCACGGACCTTCCTGATTCCCCGGAGGTTCCCGCGGACATCGAGCAGGTCGTGGGTACGGAGCGGGGAACGACGTTGGCCCTGGGCGAGATCCGGGTCCATACCGTGGAGCACGTCCTCGCCGCACTCCTCGGGTTGGGGATCGACAACTGCCGGGTGGAGCTGGACTCCAACGAACCGCCCTTCGGAGACGGAAGCGCTCTATCCTTTGTGGAGGCTCTTCACAAGGCGGAGATCGTTGAGCAGGAAGGCTCCCGGCGCTACCTCGAATTCCCGGCCTCCGTTTCCTTTATGCAAGGGGATGTCAGCCTGGTCGCAATCCCGTCCGAGACCTTCAAGATCTCCTTCACCGTGGACTTCAACCATAAGGTCCTGAAGAGCCAGTATCTCTCTTTGGTCATAGAGGAGGAACGTTTCACCCGTGATATCGCCCCGGCTCGGACCTTCTGTTTCCTGAATGATGTGGAACCCTTGCAGGAAAAGGGTTTGATTAAGGGGGGGAGCCTGGAGTGCGCGGTGGTTATCGGAGATGACGGCATCGTCAATCCCGAGGGACTGCGCTTTCCAGACGAGTTCGCCCGGCACAAGATCGCAGATCTGATGGGCGACCTCGCGCTTCTGGGCTCAGTTCCCAAAGCTCACATTATCGCTATCAAATCCGGCCACGCCACCCATATTCCCTTCATCAGGGAACTACGCCGGCGGGTCGGGCGAAAACCCCTGCGCGTGCCGATGGACGCTGCAGCCATCCTGGGGATCATGCCCCACCGCTATCCCATCCTCCTGGTGGACCGCATCGTGGAGATCGAGGAAAAGAAGCGCATCGTCGGGATCAAAAACGTAACCTTGAACGAGCCTTTTTTTCAGGGGCACTTCCCGGGCCATCCCATCATGCCCGGGGTCCTCTTGATCGAGGCCATGGCCCAGGTGGGCGGCATCCTGCTCTTGAATACTGCGGAAGACCCTGAGGCGAAGCTGGTCTACTTCATGGAGATCGACAAGGCCAGGTTCCGCAAGCCGGTCCTGCCCGGGGACACAGTCCGCTTCGAGTTGGAGATGCTCAAGCTCAAAGGGCGGGTCTGCCGGATGAAGGGCGTGGGCTATGTGGAGGGTAATGCCGTGGTCGAGGCCGAACTCACGGCCATGATCGTGGACAGGGGATGAGCCGAATCCACGCCACGGCCCTCGTTCACACCACGGCCCGAGTTGCTGCCAGCGCAACCATCGGGCCTTTTTCCATCATTGCTGAAGGAGCCGAGGTGGGGGAGGGCTGCGCGATCGCGGATTCGGTCCTGATCGACCGCTGGGCCAGGCTCGGAAAGAGGGTCCAGGTCTTTCACGGCGCGGCCGTGGGAGGCCAGCCCCAGGATCTGAAGTTCAAAGGGGAGAAGAGTTTTGTGGAGATCGGCGAGGGGACCGTGATCCGCGAGTTCGTCACGGCCAACCGGGGCACCGGCGAGGGGGGCGTTACCAAAGTCGGCTCGGGGGTCCTGCTCATGGCCTATTCCCATGTGGCCCATGACTGCGAGATCGGGGACGGTGCGATTTTGGCCAACGGCGTCAACCTGGCTGGGCACGTCACGATCGAGCCCTACGCGATCGTGGGCGGGATCACGCCCGTGCACCAGTTCGTGCGCATCGGGAAGCACGCCATCGTGGGCGGGGCCTCGCGCGCCGCTCAGGACGTGGTGCCCTTTGCCAAAGCCTCGGGCAATCCCCTCCGGATTTATGGCTTGAACACCGTAGGCCTCACCCGTCAGGGCATCCCGTCCGAGACCCAAGAGATTTTGAAGAGGGCCTTTCGCCTCCTGTTCCGCTCCGGCCTGAACACCACCCAAGCTCTGGGGCGACTGAAGCATGATCTGCCTCAGCTGCCGGAGATCCAGTATCTGATCCGGTTCGTGGAAGCGACCAAGCGGGGGATTACGAAATAATCAAGAAGGCGAAGGGTAATTGATCGGTGGGTGCCTTTGGAGGCAGGCACCCACTTTTGAATTCAGATAACCCCGGCATCCTCACCAACGGTCTTCGAAGGGACGACAGGAGGTGTACAAAGGGTGTAAAATGGGACGGCAGGAGTCGAAAGACCCTCCAGAGGTTTTCCCGCAAGGCCCGTCCAAGGCTATTTCTATCACCCCCGGTGAATTATTTTATGTCCCTGCAATCATTGAGGTTGACATAGAAATCTTATTAGGTTATACTATTACGTTAACCTGAGGAAATAGTTAGAGGCTAATTCCGTGCCCATAAATCTGCCCAACAAGCTGACCTTAACCCGAATCGTCCTCTCACCCATCTTCATGGCTTTTCTCTTGGTGGACAATCTCGTAGCCCGGTATGTGGCCCTGGTTCTCTTCGCCGTGGCCTGCCTGACAGACCTCTGGGACGGCTACCTGGCTCGCAAGAACGGGTGCGAGACCGGCTTCGGCCGTTTCATGGACCCGATGGCGGACAAGCTCTTGGTCTCTCTGGCCTTCGTCTCCTTCGTCTCACTGAGGGTGATTCCAGCCTGGGTCGTGCTCACGATAATCACCCGGGAGATCATCATCCTGGGCCTGCGGATGCTCGTGGCCTACAAGGGCGAGGTCATGCGCTCCTCCCCTCTGGCCAGGTGGAAAACGGCCAGCCAGATGATCTCGGCCGTCATCATTTTGATATTTTTGACTGGGAAAAGCACGCTCCTGGCCCGGGGCATTCCCGAGGATGTGTTGCCCCTCTACGAAATCGGGCAGATCCTCCTGGGCTTGGTGCTCGTAGCCACGCTTCTGACCGTGGTCTCCGGGCTGGATTATCTTTATAAAAACCGTTCGCTGATATTGAGCGTTCTACGGTGAGGGGGCTTGCTCGGGTCCTGGCTTCCGGGCTGGGTACGGGCTTCTCGCCTTGGGCCCCGGGCACGGTGGGGAGCCTCCTGGCAGCCGTCATTTACTGGATTGTTGACGTCCGGACGTGGTGGATTTATCCGATTGTTCTCGCGCTCGGCTTTCTCCTGGGGGTCTATGTCTCCGGAAAGGCGGAAGCTCTCTGGGGCCATGATGCCGGACGCATCGTGATTGACGAGGTCGTCGGGATGTGGGTTGCAATGGCGTTTCTACCCAAAGCGTTTTGGCTCCTGGTGATCGGGTTCTTTCTGTTCCGGGTCCTGGACATCTGGAAGCCCTTCCCTGTCCGCCGCTCGCAGAAGCTTCCCGGGGGATGGGGTGTGATGACGGATGACCTCCTGGCCGGCTGTTACGCTAATATTCTCCTGCATCTCGCCTGGTTCTTTAAGGGAAAGCTCTGGGCATGAAAGCAGCGATCGTTACCATCGGGAACGAGCTTCTTCAGGGCTTCGTGGTGGATACGAACGCCGCCTGGCTGGGGAAAGAGCTTCTCTCTCTTGGTGTGGAGGTGGTCGAGCACCTTTCGGTAGGAGATGAGGAGAAAGCCATCCGGAAGGCCGTTCTCGCCGGGCTCGCCGAGGCCGATCTCGTCATCGCCACAGGCGGCCTGGGACCGACGTCCGATGATCTGACCAAGCCGGTGGTTGCCGGGATCTTTGACGCCCTCCTGGTGCGCGATAAACGGATCCTGAAGGACATTCAAAACCGGTTTAAAGCCCGCGGCATGAGGATGCCGGCTATCAACAGGGACCAGGCCCTGGTTCCCAGGCCCGGCCGTTTCTTCCCCAATCCCTTGGGCAGCGCTCCCGGGCTGGTCTTTGAAAAGTCCGGCAAGACCTGCATCCTGCTTCCCGGGGTCCCGTGGGAGATGAAGGCTCTTTTCGAGCAGGAAGTGCGGGGCTTTGTCCGGAAGCGGGCCAGGGGAAGTTGCATCCTCACGAAGACGCTGCACACGACAGGTATTCCGGAATCCGCCTTGGCTGAGAGGATCGTCCCGCTTACCCGGAGGTGGCCCATTGGTACTCTGGCCTATCTTCCCAGCACGTCCGGGGTGGACCTGAGGGTGAAGGCCGAAGGAAGTACCCGCCGGGAAGCTCATCAGCGAGTGGAGTCCTTTGCCGGGAACCTGGCAAAAGCCGTAGAGCCCTATCTCTACGGCACGGGAGAGGAGACTCTGGAGGGAGCTGTGGGAAGGCTCCTGCACCAGAATCGCCAGACCGTGGCCGTGGCCGAGTCCTGCACCGGCGGCCTGATCGGGGACCGGCTCACGAACATCCCGGGGAGTTCGGCCTACTACCTGGGCGGGGCGGTCGCTTACTCCAACCTTCTCAAGCACCGGCTCCTAGGGGTCTCCGGCCTCATCTTGAGGAGGCGCGGCGCGGTGAGCGAGGAGTGCGCAAGGCAGATGGCCAAAGGGGTGCGGGACCTGTGCGGCGCGGATTACGGATTGGCCGTGACCGGGATTGCAGGTCCCGGGGCCGGCAGTGAGAAGAAGCCGGTGGGCCTGATTTTCCTATCTCTCGCCGATGGAAGGAAGGTGCGCGTCGAGAGGCACCGTTTCCTGAACTCCCGGCGGGAGATCAAGGAGCGGACGGCGCAAGCGGCGCTGAACCTGCTCCGAAAAGAGTTGTTGAAGTCATGATCGCTACAGGGTTATTTTTCAAAGCATGGAGACACGCGAATGGAGCAACTTCGGGTATTCATCGCTATCGAACTGCCCGACGCGGTTCGGGCCCAGATGGCGCGATTGCAGGAGAAGTTGAAGGAGGCGGACGCCGACGTAAAATGGGTGGACCCCAACAACATTCATCTGACCCTCAAGTTCGTGGGCGAGGTGGAGCAGGATAAGCTCGAAACCCTTTACGCTGGGGTTTCGGAGGCGGTCGCCGACCAGGCCAAATTTCCGATGAGCCTGGCCGGCATCGGAGCCTTCCCCTCCCTTCGCCGGGTCCAGGTGGTCTGGATTGGCGTGTTCTCAGGGGCCGGGGAGGCCACGGACTTGGCCGAGCGGATCGAGGCCAGCCTTGCCAAGCGCGGGTTCGAGGCCGAGAAGAAGAAGTTTGTCCCCCACATCACCATCGGCCGGGCGCGCTCCTTCCGAAACGTGAACAGCCTGGTCAAGCTTATCGAGGAGATCCCGTTCTCCTCGGACGATTTCACGACCACGGCTGTCGCGGTTGTGAAGAGCGAGTTGACACCCCAGGGGCCGATTTATTCCCACCTCTGGGAGAAAACGCTCTCTTGAGATGTTAGTCCACAGTCCACGGTCTGATTAAGAAGGGAGGCCTCTTATGGCTGAAGGAAGTTCCAGCGATAAATCCAAGGCGATCGATCTGGCGGTGACCCAGATCGAAAAGCAGTTCGGCAAGGGCTCCATCATGCGCTGGGGCGCGACCGGGCAGACCGTGTCCGTGGAGGTTATCTCCACGGGCGCCCTGTCCCTGGACGCGGCCCTGGGCGTGGGTGGGGTTCCCCGCGGCCGGGTAGTGGAGATCTTCGGCCCGGAGTCCTCAGGAAAAACGACCCTGGGCCTCACCATCGTGGCAGAGGCCCAGAAGAAGGGCGGCACCGCGGCCTACGTGGACGCCGAGCATGCCCTGGACCGCGCTTACTGCGAAGCCCTGGGAGTGGACGTCACGAATCTTTTGATCTCACAGCCCGACACCGGTGAGGAGGCCCTGGAGATCGCCGAGACCCTGATCCGCTCCAATGCCGTGGACGTGATCGTGGTGGACTCGGTGGCCGCTCTGGTGCCCAAGGCCGAGATGGAGGGCCTGATGGGAGACTCCCATATGGGTCTCCAGGCCCGGCTGATGTCCCAAGCCCTGCGCAAGCTGACCGGAGTGGTGAGCAAGTCCAAGACCTGCACCATCTTCATCAACCAGATTCGGATGAAGATCGGCGTGATGTTCGGGAACCCGGAGACGACCCCGGGCGGCTTGGCCCTCAAGTTCCATTCCTCGGTGCGCCTGGACATTCGCCGCATCGCGGCGATCAAGGAGGCGGACAAGCACATCGGAAACCGCACCAAGGTCCGCGTGGTGAAGAACAAGCTGGCTCCGCCCTTCGGCGAGGCGGAGTTCGACATCATTTACGGCCAGGGCATCTCCCGCGAAGGGGATATCGTGGACTTGGCCGTGGCCAACAAGATTCTCGAGAAGACCGGCACGTGGTTCGCTTACAAGGAAGAGAAATTGGCCCAGGGCCGGGACAATGTGGTGAAATATCTCAAGGAGAATCCCAAGCTGGCTAACGAGCTTGAAGGCAAGGTCCGTCAGGCCCTGAACATTCCGGTCCCGGCTCCGTCCCAAGAAAAGGAGAAACTGGCGGAGAGCAAGAAGGCTTCCAAATAGGATTTTGGAAATCGTCCCTTTCCGCGGTCTACAGTCCACCATCTGTTGTTGGAATGATGTCGCCGGTTATCACCAAGATCGAGCGCCAGAAACGCCATCCTAAGCGGCTCTCAGTCTTCTTGGACGGGGAGTTCGCCTTTGGCGCGGATGAGGAGGTCGTGGCCCAACTGGGCCTTTCGGTTGATAAACGGGTTGAGCCGGAGACGATTCGGAGGGCGGTTGAGAAAGAGGAGGAGCATAAGGTCCGGGAGAAGGCCCTGCGCTATCTTTCTTTCCGGAATCGGAGCGTCAAGGAATTACAGACTTTTCTCTTGGGTAAAGGGTATGATTCCAAGGTCGTGTCCCGGACCTTGACCCGGTTGGAGGAGGTTGGATTATTGGACGACCGCGCCTTTGCCAAGGCCTGGGCTGAGGGCCGGGCGAAGGCAAAGGGGATGGGGGAGAGGCTGCTGGCGAAAGAGCTTCGGGGAAAGGGGGTTAAGCCGGAGATCATTCGCGAGGCGGTGAAGGGAATCGGCGACGAGGAGGAGCGGGCTCTCTCCTTTGCTCGGATCAAGCTGGAGAGAATGAAGGGGTTGGATAAGGAGACGGCCAAGCGGCGCCTGGCGGGTTTTCTGCAGAGAAAGGGGTATGCCGGGGAGGTGGTGTTTGATGTGGTGAGGAAGGCGTTTGAGGAAAAATAGTTAGGCGGACTGGCTCAGGATTTACTTTGGCGTTTTGATGCCTAAAGAGGGCCGACCGAGGGCTGACACGAAAGAAGTTTGTCGGACCTAAGTTCGCCCACAGTACGCCCAGACCGAGCTCACACTACGCGCTCCGGTCGGGGTTGCAGGACAGGTAAAGGGTTTATCGAGCATGAGAAAGAGGAATTGATTTATTGATGGTTGATATAACCAATTCAGACAAATGATATCAAAATAATGACCTCCAACCAACTTCGCACATCCTTTTTGGACTTCTTCAAGGCCCACGGCCATACGGTGGTGCCGAGTTCGTCGCTCGTCCCGGAGGACGACCCGACCCTTCTCTTTGCCAACGCGGGGATGAACCAGTTCAAGAAAATCTTCCTGGGCCAGGAGAAGCGGGCTTACACCCGGGTGGCGTCGGCGCAGAAGTGTCTGCGGGTCTCCGGCAAGCACAACGACCTGGAGGAGGTGGGGAAGAACGGACGGCACCATACCTTCTTCGAGATGTTAGGCAACTGGTCCTTCGGAGACTACTATAAGGCTGAGGCGATCGAGTGGGCCTGGGAGTATCTGACGAAAGTCCTTGGACTTTCTCAGGACCGGCTCTGGGCCTCGGTCTTCAGGGATGATGATGAGGCGGCCGAATTGTGGCCTAAAGCAACGGCCATTTCTAAGGAGAGGGTCCGGCGTTTCGACGAAAAAGAAAACTTCTGGGAGATGGGGGAGACCGGCCCCTGCGGCCCCTGCTCCGAAATCCACTACGATCTGACCCAAAAGCCGTGCTCCCCAAACTGCGGTCCGAACTGTTCCTGCGGCCGTTTCACGGAGATCTGGAACCTGGTTTTCATCCAATATGAGCGGGACAGCAAAGGTCAACTACACCCCTTGACTGAAAAACACGTAGATACCGGCATGGGCTTCGAGCGTCTTGCGTCCTTGATGCAGAGCGTGTCCTCCAACTACGAGACCGATCTTTTCATGCCCATCATCCGCCAAACCGAATCGTTGAGCGGGCACTCGTTTGGAGGGGAACTCGACACCTCTTTCCGGGTTATCGCGGACCACATCCGGGCTTTGGGCTTCACGATCGCGGACGGGGCGATTCCCTCTAACGAGGGGCGGGGCTATGTCCTGCGCCGGATTTTGAGAAGGGCTGCCCGCCACGGACGAGTCCTGGGTCTTCGCGAGCCGTTTCTCCATCGCTTGATGAGTGCGTTGCAGGAAACCATGGGTAAGGTCTATCCGGAGCTGGTCTCTCGGCGTGAACATATTGCCCTGGTGGTGAAGTCCGAAGAAGAGAGGTTTAACGAGACCCTGGACATCGGACTGGATCTCTTTGAGAGGGTTGCCAAAGAGGCACAGGCCAAGGGACAGAAGGTGATTCCCGGAAGCGAAGTCTTCAAACTCTACGACACGTACGGCTTTCCGGTTGACCTCACCCAAGTCATGGCCGAGGAGAAAGGGCTTTCGCTCGACCTCTCAGGCTACGAGCGCGAGATGGAAGGCCAGCGGGAGCGTGCCCGGTCTGCGGCAAAGTTTTATCAAAAAGCGGTTGAAGATGTTGATATGCTCTCGGTTTCTGGAGAAGATTCTCTTAACTCACGTTTTGTGGGTTATGACAATGATGAGGTTAAAACCCATATTTCTAAGGTTTATGCGAACGAAGAAAAAGATGAATTAGTGGGTTTGGTTCTCTCAGAAACGCCCTTCTATGCTGAAAGTGGAGGGCAGGTTAATGACCATGGCATTATCATAGGTAGGGATTTTCATTGGGAGGTGCTCTCTCTCCTCCGTAAAGACGGTGATGTTATTCATCTTGGGAAGTTTGTCATCCCGTCTGAGGGAGAAGCGAGGAAGAAGCGGTTATGGGTTTCTCTGCCCGGCCAGGTTGTAACAGCCAAGGTCACAGCATCCCGCCGCCGGGCCACGGAGCAGAACCACACGGCCACGCACCTTCTTCAAGCATCCCTGCGTCAGGTTCTGGGAACCCACGTCCACCAGCAGGGGTCGCTCGTGGCCCCGGACCGCCTGCGTTTCGATTTCACCCACTCCGCTCAGCCCTCCCGAGATGATCTGGAGCGCATCGAGGCCCTGGTGAACGAACGCATCCGCGATAATGTTCCAGTTCAGACCTCGGTGATGCCCCTGGAGGAGGCCCGAAGGGCCGGCGCCATGGCTCTGTTCGGAGAGAAGTACGAAGAGAAGGTCCGCGTGGTCCAGGTTCCAGGGGTCTCCCTGGAGCTCTGCGGGGGCACGCATGTCCATGCCACCGGGGAGATTGGACTTTTTCTGATTATCAGCGAATCCAGCATCGCCTCGGGAGTCCGCCGCATCGAGGCCGTGACCGGGGAGGGGGCCTATCGTGCGGTTAAACAAAGGGAGGGGGTCCTTTCCGAGCTTTCTTCGAGACTCGCCGTAAGCCTGGAAAACCTGCCGGTCCGCGTTGCGAAGCTGGTTCAGGAGAATGCCGAGCTTCACAAGCGTCTTGAGAAGGACAGATCTCAAGCCTCAGCGGATAGTGTTGAAGAGTTGATGAAGAAGGCTGAGACAGTGGCCGGATTTAAAATTGTTTTAGCTCAGGTGGAGTGCGACACCAACGACCGACTTCGCGAAATGGGAGATCTTTTGAGGAAGCGCCTGGGCTCGGGGGTCGGGGTTCTGGGTTCTGTTCTCGACGGCAAGGCGGCTTTTGTGGCCACGGTAAGCGAGGATGTCGCTGGTTCCGGCAAAGTGACCGCCGGGGAGCTGGCCAAGAGATTAGGTCAAGCCGTTGGCGGGACTGGCGGCGGACGCCCTCACCTTGCTCAGGCCGGCGGCAAGGATATCGCCAAGATATCCAATGCGTTAGAAGATATAAGAAAGCACTTACACTTAATACTATAAGTATTTTTTTATTAATGTGTTATGGAACATATCTTAAAGGCGATTATATCACAAAAGGTTCTTGTTGACCAAACCCTTTGCGGAGAGTGCGGGGCCTGCGTGGCGGTCTGCCCCGCGGCAGCCATCGAGCTTTTCCCTATGCTCCTGGTCATTAAAGATAATCTCTGTACCGAATGCACCCTCTGTGTTCACATGTGTCCATCTGGGGCTTTGGCCATGACTAAGGACAAAGCCCGGGTTTGACCTTGAATTATTTTTGCAAACTATAATATAATATACAATTCGTAAATCAGGATTTGACTTTGGTTCAGAAATCAGGGAAGATGTGAGAAAGGGAACAGCCACTAAATATAGCGGTGGGTATACAAAGAAGGGGAGGAGAGGGCGTGAAGTGGTCAGAAACCTCTTTCAGATTTCGGAGGTATGTCGGCCCTGCTTACGAGACAAGTTACAGGTAACCGCATTATATAGTGTTTGTGGCTTGAAGTTTACCAGCCGTATTAACAACTGAAAAAAGAATAGCGCTATGGGGAAATTATTTGAAGGGTTAAAAAAGACAGCCAAGGCAAAGGGCTCAGGTTTCTTCCTGCTTCTCGATCCAGACAGGGTCAAGCCCTCCTCTGTGAGAGATATCGGCATGACCGGTGAAGAGGCTGGTGTGGATGCTTTTCTGGTGGGGGGAAGCCTGCTTCTCTCCGATGCCTTTGAGGAGGCGATCAAGGCATTGAAGGCGGTTAGCCGCCTGCCAGTCTTCATCTTCCCGGGCAGCGTATCCCAGCTCTCCCGCCATGCCGACGGCATACTGTTCCTTTCCCTGATCACCGGACGCAACCCCACGTACCTCATCGACAAGCACGTCCGAGCCGCCCCGATGATCAAACGCATGGGCCTGGAGTGCGTGCCGGTGGGCTATATGCTCGTGGAATCCGGAAAGCTCTCATCCGTGGAGTTCATGAGCAACACCCGTCCCGTGCCCCGGGACAAAGTGGATGTGGCCATGGCCCACGCCCTGGCGGCAGAATATCTCGGGATGCAGGCCGTTTACTTGGAGGGCGGCAGCGGGGCCAAGGAGCCGGTTCCCGAGGGGATGGTCAAAGCGGTTAGAGGGTATGTCTCGATCCCATTAATCGTGGGGGGCGGCCTGCGCACGCCATCCGAGGCCCGATTGCGGGCAAAGGCCGGAGCGAACTTTGTGGTCATCGGCACGGCTCTGGAAGGGGAGAAGGAAGTTCGACGGCTCCAGGATTTTGCCAAAGCGATCCATTGGAGGAAAAGATGAAAGGCGTCGTTCTGGCCGGCGGCCTAGGCACCCGGCTTTTCCCTCTGACCAAGATCACCAATAAGCACCTGCTCCCGGTCTATGACCGGCCGATGATCTACTATCCCATCCAGACTCTCGTAGAGGCGGGAATCAAAGACATCCTCCTCGTCACCGGGGGAAACAATGCCGGGGATTTCCTGAGGCTCCTCGGGAATGGCCAGGAATTCGGACTCAAACACCTGAACTATACCTACCAGAGCCGGGAGGGGGGCATTGCCGAGGCCTTGGGCTTGGCTGAGCATTTCTCGGAGCGGGAGAAGCTGGTCGTTATCCTCGGGGACAATGTCCTCGAGAAGGGCATCAAGCCTGCGGTCCGCGAGTTCGCCATGCAACCCCGCGGGGCCAAAATTCTTCTAAAGAAGGTAAAAGACCCTCGGCAGTATGGAGTGGCTGAGCTCAAGGGCAATCGGGTTGTGAAAATCGTGGAGAAGCCTAAACGGCCCAAGACGAACTTCGCGGTCATCGGGGTTTATATGTACGATGGGGATGTCTTTGACATCGTCCGTATGTTGAAACCCTCGGGTCGGGGCGAGCTTGAGATCACGGATGTGAACAACGCCTATATCCGCCGCGGCACTCTGACGGCGAGCTTCCTGGATGGGTGGTGGGGGGATGCCGGGGCATCCATCGATGAGCTTCTGGAGGCCAACGCCCTGATCGCCCGACTGAAGAGAAACCGTGCCTGGGGAAGGGTTTAGGTTGCGTCTTCTGGTTACCGGGGCGCGGGGGATGCTGGGAAACGACCTTGTGCCTGAGCTCGCTTCCCGTCACGAGGTGGTTGGCGTCGATATTCAGGAATTTGATATCACCAACCCGAGAGCCATCCGGGAGATAGAACAGAGGAAGCCCGAACGAGTAATGCACCTCGCGGCCTATACGGATGTAGACGGCTGCGAGAGCCAGTCCGAGAAAGCTTATGCCGTGAACGCCCTGGGAACGCGCCACGTGGCCCTGGCCTGCCAGAAACTGAATGCCCCGATGCTTTATCTCAGCACGGATTACGTCTTCGACGGGACCAAGGCGACGCCTTATTACGAATGGGACGCGCCCAACCCGCGGTCGGTTTACGGCAAAAGCAAATGGGCCGGGGAGCAGGAGGTCCGGCAGCACCTATCCCGCTTCTTCCTCGTGCGCACCTCCTGGCTGGTGGGAAAGAAGGGAAGGAATTTCGTGGACACGATCCTGAGGCTTGCCGGGGAGAGGGACGTTCTGGAGGTGGTGAACGACCAGCGGGGTTCGCCGACTTTCACGCCCGACCTATCCAAAGCGATTTCCTGGCTGATCGAAAGCGACGTTTTTGGGACCTATCATATCACCAATTCCGGCGACTGTACCTGGTACGATTTCGCCGGCGAGATCATCCGTCAGACAGGGTTGAAAAAACAGGTTCGCCCTACGGATTCCCAGACCTATAGACGTCCGGCTGAGCGTCCGGCTTACTCGGTTCTCTCGAATTTCGCCTATCAGGGTATTGGCGGCCCTTCCCTGCCTTCCTGGCAGGAGGCTTTGAAAAACTTTCTTGGGAAGAGTTGAAAGATTGCCGTGGGAATCAAGCGTAAGGCCTTGTCTAAGAGCGAACCCCTGGTCCTCATCCGCCAGCGTTTGAAGGAATCGGCTGCCCTCAAGGAGAGGGTGGCCCGGGAGAACGCTGAAGTTATTGATGCTATGGCTAGGGCCATGATTTCCGTGCTCAAAAAAGGCGGGAAGATTCTCCTCTGCGGCAATGGCGGTAGCGCGGCCGACGCCCAGCATATCGCTGCCGAGTTGGTGGTGCGCCTGTACAAGCTTGAGCGCAAGGCCTTGCCTGTCCTTTCGCTGGCTACGAATACCTCGGCCCTAACCGCCGAAGGGAACGACCACGGTTTTGAGACCATCTTTTCCCGCCAGGTGGAAGCGTTTGGTGGACCCGGAGACTTGCTCATCGCCATCAGTACCAGCGGGAATTCGCCCAATGTCCTTAGAGCTGCCGAGCAGGCACGCAAGCAACGAATGACAGTTATCGGCATGACAGGAGAGAGGGGGGGAAGGCTGGCAAAGCTCAGCGATCTCCTGTTTGCTGTTCCTGCTAAGCATGCTGCACGAGTGCAGGAAGTCCATATCACGGCGGGCCACATCGCCTGCGAACTGGTCGAACGCTCTCTTTTCGGAGAATCCTGATGCACCTTCTCATTGCCGGCGGAGCGGGCTTCATCGGCTCCAATTTCGTTAAATACGTCTTCAAGGCCCATCCTTCCTACCGGATCACGGTGCTGGATAAACTGACCTATGCCGGGAACTTGGATAACCTTAAAGAGGTCAGGGTTAGAAAGAACTACCGGTTCGTAAAAGGCGACATCTGCGATCCCAAGATCATCAACCGCCTGGCCAAGGGTTGCGATGCGATCCTCAACTTTGCCGCCGAGACCCACGTGGACCGTTCCATCATCGGTCCCGGCTCTTTCGTGACCACTGATATCTTCGGGACCCATGTTTTGCTCGAGGCCGTGCGAAGTTATGGAATAAAGCGCTATGTGCAGATATCTACGGATGAGGTTTATGGCAGCATCGTGAAGGGGTCTTTTAAAGAATCCGACCCTCTCCATGCCTCCAGCCCCTATTCTGCCAGCAAGGCAGGCGCCGATCTAATGGTCTTGGCCTACTATCATACCTATCATCTGCCGGTTCTGATCACTCGCAGTTCCAATAACTTCGGCCCCAACCAGTATCCGGAGAAGCTCATTCCGCTTTTCATCACCAACCTTATCGAGGGGGAGAAGATACCTCTTTACGGTGACGGCCTAAACGTCCGCGACTGGCTCTATGTCACCGACAACTGCGAAGGCATCGATGTCGTGCTCCACAAGGGTAAAACTGGAGAGGTGTACAACCTCGGCGCAGGGAACGAATACACCAATCTTGAGATCACCCATCGCATCCTCAGGGCCTTGCGCTGTCCGGAATCCATGATCGAGCGGGTGAAAGACCGCCCGGGGCACGACCGTCGTTACTCAATAAACTGCCGCAAAGCTCGATCCCTTGGCTGGAAGCCTCGCTATCCCTTCGAAAAAGCCATCCGTGAGACGGTTCACTGGTATCAGCAAAATGCCTGGTGGTGGAAGAAGCTTAAGGGGGGAGAGTTTCAGAAGTACTACCGTCACTGGTACGGATCGCTTCGTAAGAGACCCTCCGGCCGGTAGAAAGGCATCTGGTTCACAAAAGGTCATGAATTGGGCCGAGATATATCGCTTTCGTTA
>Ga0315296_10001865_pt1 | contig 18238 bp, 17 predicted proteins | sample YL17G14_18_MG_FD_203921 | JGI IMG/M metagenome (GOLD analysis project Ga0315296, IMG submission 203921) | Sediment microbial communities from Yellowstone Lake, YNP, Wyoming, USA - YL17G14_18 | ecosystem: Environmental > Aquatic > Freshwater > Lake > Sediment | place: USA: Wyoming | collected... | reverse complement strand
CTGCGCGCGGTTGCCGGTGGCCAGCGCGAAGTTGCGCTCCATCTGCTGGCGCCTGGTGTTCACCCAGCCGATCTCCTCGTCGGTGGCCCGGCGCGTGCTCCGCTCCATCAGCACGAACATCACCTTGAAGCCCTTTTGACTGTCCTTGTATGCAGGGACGCGCGGCCCCAGCGCGTCGATCACCTGCTGGATCACCACGTTCTTCCGCGTGCCCCGGTACGTGCCCGCCGGGGTGTAGTACTCGGGGCCCAGGGCCGGATTCGAGTTCTCGATATAAAACCAGGGCTCGACTTCCTCCGGCGCGGCCAGCCCCATCAGGTACAGCTCGTGCCACGTGAAGCCGTAGTAGGGCGCGGGGCTCGGCGCCGTAAAGCTTCCGTCCCCGTTGTCCTTGAAGCGCGTCCCTCCCATCACCGACGAATCGCCCGTGCTCAGGACGGGGAAGGCGGCCGGCATGTGCACATACTGGGCCGGGTGCGCGGTCAGCGGGTTCAGTACCGAGCTGCTGGCGCCACTCTCCATGATGCGCAAAAAGTACAGCCAGTAATGCGAGAACTCGTGGATCAGTGTATGGCCGTTGTCGGTGGTGGCGCTGATCCGGTTCATCTGCGTCACGTTGGTCGATTTCGGCCGGTTCAGGTAGGGGGCGGGGAAGACGCCATTCGCGCTGGCCCGCCCGCCCGTCGAATAGGCGCTGGCGCCGGAGATGATCGTGTTGGTATAGAAGCTCTGGAAAATCGCGATGCCGTCAAGGTCTCCGTCCTTCAGCCCGTAAGCCTCCCGCATCTGCTGCCATACGCGGACGACGTCGACGGCCGGCAGCGTATAGGTGCCGAACACCGGCGCCAAAAGCACCGGCGCGCCGGGCAGGGAGCTGAAAGCCGTCTCCAGATCGGCGGAGTGAGCGCCCAGGTTCACGGTTCCCGTCACGCTGTCGCTGGCGCCGGAATAGGAGGAAGCGAGCCGCACGCTGATGGAAGCGGAAGAGAGCGGCACCGCGCTTTCCACGATCCACACGGTAAACCCGTGCTCTTCGATCACCGCCGACGGTCGGTTGGGGATCGACCGCCACTGGTATCCGCCGCGATTGATGGCCAGCGAGAATGACCTGGCCGCCCGCGTCACCGTGTCCGTCAACGTGAGCGAGTAGGTGATGTCGTTCGTGGGAAGAGAGGCGGCGGCGGTGAGCGTGCCCTTTACCGTCACCTGGAATTCCAGCAGATCGGTGCCGGCCACCCGCACGGCGCGCACCGACTGGATGTCGAGCAGGTCGCGGAGCGCCGGGTCGGTCGTGGTTCCGGATACGTCGCCTGCGGCGTCGGCGAGCGTGGCCGATTGCAGTGCCGACTGGCGCCGCGCTTCCTGCCCGGAACTGACCGCGATGTCGCCGAACACCGGGGCCCGTTTGTAGGAGAACAGGATGTTCCCGTTCGGATACAGCCGCGCCTGGATGTCGGTGCCCAGTTCGTTGGTCAGGTCGTCGCCGTTTTGCGCCGAGCGCCAGGTAATCAGCAGCGAATCGCTGCTCTCCTTCACGAACAGGTAGCGGGAGCGCTGGCCGCGGGTGGTGTGCAGCAGCGGCGCAATCACGCCCTGCAGGCCGAACAGATCGGCCGCGTCATATTCATAGATGGTGCCGACGGTGGTGACCTCCGAAATCGCGGGCGGCGACAGGAAAATCCCGCGATAGGTCGAGAGATAAACACGGTTGACGGTCTGTCCAAGAAACGGAAAATTGAAGTACGTGAGCGTATAAGCGCGGTATTGGGCATCCGCAGTGCTGCCGGACGACGGGAACGCATAGAAGAGCGTGCCCGGACTCGGATCATAGTTCAGGGCCTGCTTGGCGACGGTGAAGGTATCGTCGACGTTGCGCGTGAACAGCAGCGAGCTGTTCTGCAGGTCGAACGGCCGATCGAAGGGGGCGTTGGTGGAATCCGTCTCCAGCAGATAGACGCCGTTGACCACGCGGATGGCGTGCGGGCGCGTTTGCGCCATTGGTGCGAGCCGCTGGGCCTCGCGGGCCAGCACCCAGCGGTGCAGTTCGTCGACCTGCGCGTCGGTGGCCGGGCCGGTGCCGCAGGGAAGGGCGTTTGGCTCCTGGCCGGCGCCTGGAGAAGACACAATCAGCGGAAAAAGGACAACCCAGCGCCAGAAAACAGCCCTTACCCGCATGACTGTTGCAAGATAGCACAACCGCCGCCGGGAAGGCCACGGCTGGCGACCGGCGGCCTACTTCGCCGGGCGGCCAAACTGTGCAGCGGCCTCCTGCCATTTCAACAGCGGGGGAAACACGCTCCAGTCTCGGCGGCGCGGTTGTAGAAGCGGACGTAGCGGTCGCTGAGCGAGACGTGTTCGCGGGCCGCCTCCTTCCCGCCGGCGCGCCTCTGTTGCAGGGCCATCCGCGTGAATCCGCGTAATCCGCGGATCATTTCCGGTCCCGGCATTACTGTGCTGTAATGGAAAGAGCATGATTGAACGAGAGCTTTCGCTGTGGTTTCTGCGCGTGGTGGAGGAGGCGGCCATCGAGGCGGCGAAAACCATGGGCATGGGCGACCGCGAATTGGCCGACCGTGCGGCGGTCGAAGCCATGCGCCGCGTCATGGACACGGTGCCCATGAACGGCACCGTGGTCATCGGCGAGGGCGAGCGGGACGAGGCGCCGATGCTGTTCATCGGCGAGAAAGTGGGGCGGGGCAGCGAGGAGTCGCCGGAGGTGGATATCGCCGTGGATCCGCTGGAGGGCACCAACCTCTGCGCCACCGGCGCCGCCAACGCCATCACCGTCATCGCCGCCAGCGAAAAAGGCGGACTGCTGCACGCCCCCGACTGCTACATGGAGAAGATCATCGTTGGGCCGGAGGGGCGCGGGGCCATGGACCTGGATGCGCCGGTCAAGGACAATCTCCGCCGGCTGGCCCGGCACCTGGACCGCGAGGTGAAGGACCTGGTGGTGGTGGTGCTGGAGCGGCCCCGGCACCAGAAGCTGATTGCCGACATTCGCGCGGCCGGCGCCCGCATCCGCCTGATCGGTGACGGCGACCTCTCGGCCGGCATCTCCGCGGCGGTTCATGGCACCGGCGTGCACGCGGTCATGGGAAGCGGCGGCGCGCCGGAGGGCGTGCTGACGGCGGCCGCCCTCCGCTGCCTGAACGGCGATATGCTGGCCCGCTTGGTGATCGACACCCCCGAATTGCGCGAGCGCGTCCAGCAGATGGGCATCCCAGACCCCGAGATGGTATTCACCTCGAAAGAGCTGGCGCCGGGCCGCCACCTGCTGTTTGCCGCCACCGGAGTCACTGACGGCAACCTGCTGCGCGGCGTGCGCTTTTTCGGCGACGGCATCCGCACCCACAGCCTGGTGCTCACGCAGGCGGCGGGCAAAGTCCGTTTCGTCGACAGCATTCACCTGGATCGCCGCTCTGAGGTGAGCATCCGCCTGTAGCCGGGTGCCAGGCGCCAGGCGCCAGGCGGCGAACACGGCGGCCGGCGACTTTGGACTTTGGACCTTGGACTTTGGACTATTGAATGTGGCTGCGGCTGACCATCTTTGTTGCCTTCCTGGCCGGCCTGGCACCCGGCCAGGACACGTTGTTCCGGCCGGCGCTGCCGGGGTACGAGTTCGAGTTTCCTCGCGATCACTTCTCCCACCCCGAATTCAAAACCGAGTGGTGGTACTACACGGGGAATCTGCGGGCCGCTGATGGCGCGGCATTCGGCTTTGAGCTGGTCTTTTTTCGCGAAGCGGTCCCGAACCCATTCGGCAACCCTTCGCGCTGGAAAACGGACCAACTCTACATTGCCCATCTGGCGGTTACCGACCTGCGCGACGACCGCTTCGCATACGCGCAGCGGATGCGCCGCGGGGCGCTGGATCTGGCCGGGGCGACGGTCGTGTCGGGGTATCAGCCGGGCCGGGCGGCTGAGAAATCGAAATCCGAAATCCACAATCCGCAATATGCAATGCGGGTGTGGATCGGCGACTGGAGCGCGTCCATGGCCGCCGCGGTCCACCGCTTGAACGCGCGGGCCAAGCACATCGCGGTACGGCTCGACTTGGTACCGCTGAAACCGCCGGTCATCCACGGGCGCGACGGCGTCACTCCCACGGGGCCGGGCGTGGGCAACGCCTCCCATTACTATTCCCTCACCCGGCTGCAGGCCACCGGCACCATTCACTCCGCGGGCAGGGACTATGCGGTCACGGGGCTGGCCTGGATGGATCACGAGTTTACCAGTAACGTGCCGGGTCCCTTGCAGAAGGGTTGGGATTGGTTCTGCCTGCAGTTCGACGACGGGTCGGAGCTGATGCTGTACCGGTTGAGGCGGCCGGACGGCAGCACCGATCCCTACTCGGCCGGCACCTACCAACCGCCGGAGGGCCCGCCCCTCCCGCTGGAGCCGGCCCAGTTCCGGCTGCAGCCGCGCCCGGCCAGCACATGGGAGAGTCCGCATAGCGGCGGCCGCTACCCGCTCCAGTGGCAATTGCAGATCCCTGTCCTGGAGATCGAGCTGGACGTGACTGCCGCCATGGCAAGACAGGAGTTGATCACCAACGAAACCGCCGGCGTCACGTACTGGGAGGGAGCAGCCCGTGCCACGGGCCAGAAAGGGGGCAAGACCACGGTTGCCAGCGGCTACCTGGAGATGACCGGCTACGCGCCTTCCCGGGCCTGGCCGCGGTGAAAAGGTCCAAGGTCCAAGGGTCTAAGGGTCCAAGGGTCAACATGAACCGCAGAGGACCTTGGACTTTGGACCCTTGGACCTGTTTCAGGGCATTGACAGCTTCTCGAAATTGCCCCTAGAATTTTTGATTCGGCACCCTTGAAGGGCCGCGATTGATGTGCCCCGGAGAGCACAGGGCCCATGGACAAGAAAAAGCTGGAGTACTACAAGAAGCGGTTGGAGAACAAGCAGGCAGAGCTGGAAGGCATCGTCAGCCGCACCGAGCATGATGGGCGCACGGCGGACGAGGAAACTCCGCAGGATCTGGCGGACAAGGCCGCCACTTCCTACAACAAGGAGTTCCTCTTCAGCCAGAGCAACCATGACCGGTTCCTGCTCCAGCTTGTCACCGAAGCGCTGGGCCGGGTCGAGCAGGGCACATTCGGCGAGTGTGTGGCCTGCGGCGGCGAGGTGCGGCAGAAGCGCCTGGAGGCGGTGCCCTGGGCGCGGCACTGCATGCCTTGCCAGGAGAAGCAAGAGCAGGGCGCGCTGTAAGCAGGCTACAGACTGCAGGCCAGAGGCTTCAGCCTGTAGCCTGTAGCCTGTAGGCTGCAGCCTGTAGCTTGGTTGTTGATGCTTGCGGAAACCGAGTCAGCCGATCTTTCTCGCAGCCCTTCCCCGGGGCTTTCCCACTTCTTTCATTCGCTGTTTTCGCTTTTCTTCCCCGACATCTGCCGGGTCTGCGAGGAGCCTCTGGAGCGGTTCACGCGCGTGCCGGTGTGCCGGGCGTGCCTGGAGGGCCTGCGCGGCCTGCCGGCCCGCGCCGGAATCTGTGAGGGTTGCGGCCTGCCACTGGCCGCGGCCGGCGGGCCCTGCCGTCAATGCCAGAAGGGTGATTACGAATTCGAGCAGGCGCGCTCGTTCGGCGCCTACGACGGAGTGCTGCGGGAAGTCCTGCACCTGTTCAAGTACCGGGGTATGACCCCGCTGGCCGCGCCGCTGGCGGCGCGCATGGCCGAAGTTCTGAAGCGCGAGTGGGCCCCGGACCGGTTTGAGGCGCTGGTCGCCGTGCCGCTGGCTCGCGGCCGTGAACGGGAGCGGGGTTACAACCAGGCGGCGCTGCTGGCCCGGGAACTGGGCCGGCAATGCGGCCTGCCGGTGCTGGAGAACGTCTGCCGGCGCGTCCGTGCCACTCCGCCGCAGACCGGGCTCACGCGGGCGCAGCGCCTGGAGAATTTGCGCGGGGCGTTCGCTCCCGGGCCGCGCGCGGCGTTGCTGGCCGCCCGCCGCATCCTGCTCATCGATGACGTGTTCACCACCGGCGCCACGCTCAGCGCCTGTATCCGCGTGCTCCGCAAGGCCGGGGCCGAGAGCGTTTGCGCGCTGACCGTGGCCCGCACACTGGCCGGCTAGCCAGTTACGGTGCCGCGGATTAGCGGACGAAGGGAGATCACCATGATCAGAAATCTGCTGGTTCTTGTTTTGTTGGCGGGCGCCGTGTGGGCGCAGCAGCGCGCCGGCGACACCGTGAAGACCTCTGAGGGCGACTTGCGCATCACGCCCTTGAACCACGCCGCGTTGCTGCTGGAATTCGGCGGCAAGGCCATCTATGTGGATCCCACCGGCCAGGCCAAGTACGACGGCTTGCCCAAGGCCGATCTGGTCCTGCTGACCGACATCCACGGCGACCACCTGGCTCCCAAGATCATCGCCGATCTGAAGAAGCCGGGCACGGCCGTCATCGGACCGCCGGCCGTCAAGGAAAAGCTTCCGGAGACCGATGCGGTCGCCAACGGCGAGAGCAAGACGTGGGAGGGCATTCGCATCGAGGCCGTTGCCGCCTACAACATCGAGCGTGGCCCGAAGCCCGGCGTCAAGTACCACGAAAAAGGGCGGGGCAACGGCTACCTGCTGGCGCTCGGCGGGAAGCGTGTCTATATCGCCGGGGATACGGAATGCACCCCGGAGATGAAGGCGCTGAAGAGCATCGACGTGGCCTTCCTTCCCATGAACCTGCCCTATACCATGCCGGTGGAAGAGGCCGCGGCCTGCGTGAAGGTCTTCCAGCCCAAGATCGTGTATCCGTACCACTATCGCGGGTCCGACCTGAAAGCCTTCGAGAGCGCTTTGAAAGGCCAGCCGGTTGAAGTGCGCCTGCGTGAGTGGTATTAATGCTATAGTGCGGGGAGTTGGCGGCTTGCAGGCTGCGTGGGAACCGGTTGCGTCGCCAGATTCAGCATTTCTGAAGCGAGGGTGCGCTCGTGGCAACCAAGTACCAAATCAAGCCGAATAACGCGGAGCAACCGGGGCTCTTCGAGGGGGTGCGGCCACCACGCTTGCTGGTGGTGCCTCCGAACGCCCACGATTACGACCTCGCCGCCCTGTTTGACAGAGGAGCGGGACGCTCCGCGCTCATCGCGGGCGACAGCCGCCGGATCCTGGCTAAGATGCCCGAACGAGCGTTCCATGTTTGTGTAACCTCACCACCGTATTGGTCCCTGCGTAACTACAACATCGAGGGACAGATCGGCCTGGAGTCGTCACTCGATGACTACGTCCGCAGTCTCGTCGAGGTGTTTGAGGGAGTGCGCCGTGTTTTGAAAGACGATGGAACGCTTTGGCTGAACATCGGCGACTCATATACGTCGGGCGGAAGGACCTGGCGGGCGGCGGACAAGAAGAACCCGATTCGAGCGATGGATGTCCGTCCGCCTACGCCGAACGGTCTGAAACCGAAAGACCTGATAGGCGTCCCATGGCGGCTCGCCTTCGCGTTGCAGTCAGCGGGTTGGTATCTGCGTGCGGACATCGTCTGGAACAAGCCGAATTGCCAACCGGAGAGCGTGAAGGACCGCCCCACCCGCTGCCACGAGTATGTTTTTCTGTTCAGCAAATCAGAGCGTTACTTCTACGATTCCAAGGCTGTTCGGGGGCCAAACGACCGCAATTTCAGGACGGTTTGGGACATCTGGACACAGGCCTACCCCGAAGCGCATTTTGCGACCTTCCCAACTCAGTTGGTTGAGCCCTGCATCTCCCTGGGCAGCCGGTCCGGTGATTTGGTGCTGGATCCCTTCATCGGGTCTGGCACGACGGGTTTGGTCGCCGCGCTGATGCAGCGCCGCTTTGTGGGCATCGAACTGAATCCGGACTACGTGGAGATTGCCGAGCGAAGGATACGTGATGCCTTCAGCCGCATCGGCCGGGCCGGTGACGACTGCCAGGAGTCTCGAGGCCGCTTCGCGGTTGGAGTTGGCACTGCCCTCGGGCGATGAGAACTTCGTCGAACTGTGTCTGAGGGAGCAGTGCCGGAATCAGCCCACGATCTAGCGTCTGGGATCCAAGGTCCAAGACGGGCGTGCGCGAGTCATTTCCCCGGAAGGAGGCCAGCCATGGAAACTGACCGAGCGCGGGCGGTGGTATGCATTGTGCTCGCCCTTTTGTTGCCGCCATTATGCCGCGGCCAATCGCCTAATCGAAAACAAACACCCGAGAAGCGCTCGGCAAACAAGCCAGTCGGCCCGTTCGAGATCGGGATGGGCAGCGATGAGATCGCCCGAAGGTTTGGCCAGCCGCACAGTTGCTTAAGCTACCCGGGAATCCATTACAAGCCGCCGTGCAGCGGTGCCTCCGTGGACGTCTACGGACGGAAGACCGCAACGAACGAATACGAACTGAGGTTGACGTATGGCGTTGACTCCCGCGAGTCCAGGTTGCATCCCAAGCTTCGGCTGGCGACCATCCTGATCTTGCTGGACCGATCCGCCAAGCTGGCCGACGTGCTTGCGGACCTTCCGGAAATAACTGCGTGGTGTTCGCCGGACTGTCAGGTTTTCGGGCGGGTGTCCGGCCATCCGGAACTCGTTCTGTGGGTCCCTGTGCCAGCCGATGGACAGAGACAGGCGGCAACGCTCGCTGCAGGTCTGGTTCTGCCAGCTAGCGATGGGCAACACGACTGGTCACCTGCGGTTGAACTGGAGCTTGACTCCCAGGCGCGCCCGTCGTCCCAAAACGCTTGGCTGTCCGCTTCCATCAAACAGGTCAGAATCTCGGCGATCGATATGACTTTCGAGCGGAGACTTGATCCCAAAGTTTGGGGCAAGTGGGAAGAATTAGGCGCGCTGCGAGACGCTGCCCCTTGACCGCGCATCAACTGCAGCACTCTGGTGGGACTCGAGTGTGAGGGCACAGCCAGTGCTGATCGCTGCTGTTTTCACTAGCTCGAACCGGGAACCTCCCCCTGAATCTGCCTCACAATCCAGCCGCCGACCAGCAGGAGATAGAACGGCACGTATTCGAGCAGCAAGAATGTTGTGCTGTCCCGCCAGACGCCCAGAGTGCCGTACCCGATCAGCACGTTGTACGACAGGAAAACCAGCACCGAGAAGAGCAGCCAGGCGGCGTTGGGGAAGACCGCCAGCAACGGCAGAATCCAGCTCAGATACCACGGGAACACGTTGGAGGCGCAGCAGAGCAGTGTTCCCAGAATCAGGAAGGCGCTGCGCAGGGCGGGGAAGCCGCGCCCCGCCAGGAAGCCGGCCAGGCCGGCCACCACGGCCCCGTAGGCGGCGCTGGCCCCCAGTTGCGATCCGGTAAAAGCGAAGAAAAGGCCGAAGAGGCTGTCGTTGTTGCGCCAGCTCCCGGCGTAGACCGCAACGCCCGGCACCACGTTGAACAGGCCGCCGCGGAACGGCCAGTAGACGACAACAGCGCAGATCAGCGGCCAGGCAAGCTGCCGCCAGCGCCCGCGCTCCAGCCAGCGAGGCAGCACCACCGGCCACAGGAAGGCCGCGAACAGCTTCGAGAGCATCGACAGCGACAGCGCGGGAAGCGTCCACCAGGGGGGCTGGAGTGTGGAGTGCGGAGTGCCGAGTGCGGAATCCCGCCGGCCGTTTACTCCGCATTCCGCATTCCGCATTCCGCATTCAGGAACGGCCAAGCCAAGCAGAGCCAGCACCAGGAAGAAAACCGCGACCGAGTCGTTATGGCCGCTGGCCGCGAACTCGATCACGGTCACCGGTGACCACCAATAGATCAGCACCCGTGCCGCCGGCAATCCGAGCACCCCCAACAGGTGGATGAGCAGCAGCGCCACGCCCAGGTCGAAGGCCAGCATGGGCAGCTTCATCAGCAGCACCGACGCCTTGACATTGCCCGCCAGCATCGTGACCGGGTACCACCAGCGGAACAGCGATTCGGTCACCGGGCCGTACGCCGCGACGTAGCCCTTGCCGTTCACGCCCGGATACGTTTGGTCACGCAGATGCTTCAGAGCCGGGTCGGCCGGGGTCAGCGAGTAGGGGTTGTACCCGGCTGCCTGCATCTTGCCATCCCAGCGATAGCGGAACAGGTCGTCGGAGAGTGAGGGATAAAGCGGAAACAGCGTGGCTCGGAACAGCAGCCCCGCGCCCAGAATGAACCAGAGCAGACGGCGGGACCCGGCCCGGGGCGCGCTTTCTTCGGCTTCCCCAGACTTTGGACCTTGGACCTTGGACCTTGGACTTGCACACACCAACCAGGCGCTGATCAGGTATAATATTCCCGCTGCGAGGGCCAGCGGGATGAAGCGCTCCACCTGGGCCTTCAAGTCCCGCGTGGCGAGCATGATGGCATAGAGGGCTTCGAGCGCCAGGGCGGGCGCCAGCAATCGGCCGATTTTCGGAGCTGGGCGTGGCACGGTTTCCAGGGTGAATGATTGTAGCGGCGGCCTTCAGGCCGCCCGATTGCGGCCTCCGCGGCAGCGGAGCCTCTGGCACGATATCACACGAATGACCGCTCTCGTATCCACGTTCCTGTTGTTTGCGTCGCGACCGGCGCTGTGGAAAGTGGTGCGCCAATTCGTGTTCGATCGGAGCTTCGAGAAGGTCTACCGGCCCAACGCCTTTGACGTTGCTCTGCTGACGCCGTACTTCCTGGTGCTGATCGTGCTCTCGGCTTACGGGCTGCACCGCTACTGGCTGGTCTTCAAGTATTTCCGGAACAAGCGGCATGCGGCGCGCCCGCCCCTGGAGCGCTTCGAGCAGCTTCCGCGGGTCACCGTGCAGCTTCCCGTGTACAACGAGCGGTTCGTTGTGGAACGCCTGGTGGAAGCGGCCTGCCGGATCGAGTATCCGCGCCACCTGCTGGACATCCAGGTGCTGGACGATTCCACCGACGAGACGGTTGCGGTGGCGCGCGGGGTGGTGGAGCGGTATGCGGCACTCGGCCATCCGGTCAGCTATCACCATCGCGACAACCGCCAGGGGTTCAAAGCGGGGGCGCTGGCCGCCGGGCTGGAGCAGGCGCGCGGCGAGTTCATCGCCATATTCGACGCCGACTTCGTGCCGCCGCCCGACTTCCTGCACCGCACCATCCACTACTTCACCGATCCGGGCGTGGGCATGGTGCAGGGGCGGTGGACCTTCCTGAACCGCAACTACTCATTCCTGACCCAGGTGCAGGCCATCCTGCTGGACGGCCATTTCGTCCTGGAGCACGGCGCGCGCTACCGTTCCGGCTGCTTCTTCAATTTTAACGGCACGGCCGGGGTGTGGCGGCGCCGGGCCATTGAGGAAGCCGGCGGCTGGCAGCACGACACCCTCACCGAAGACACCGACCTGAGCTACCGCGCCCAGCTCCGCGGCTGGCGCTTCATTTACGTGCCCGAGATTGAATGCCCGTCGGAGCTGCCCGTGGAAATGACGGCCTTCAAGGTGCAGCAGGCGCGCTGGGCCAAGGGACTGATTCAGACGGCCAAGAAACTGATGTGGAGGATCTGGACAGCGCCCGTCCCGCTGCACCGGAAGATCGAAGCCTGGTTCCACCTGACGGCCAATCTCAGCTATCCGCTGATGATCGTGCTGTCGGCGCTGTTGTTGCCGGCCATGATCGTCCGCTTTTACCAGGGGTGGTTCCAGATGCTGTACATCGACCTGCCCCTGTTCCTGGCTGCGTTTCTCTCGGTTTCCTCGTTCTACCTGACCAGCCAGCGGGAGTTGTACCCGAATAACTGGAAGCGAACGTTCTGCTTCCTGCCGTTCCTGATGGCGATGGGCATCGGGCTGACCATCACCAACGCGCGGGCGGTGCTGGAGGCGCTGTTGGGCATCAAGTCGCCATTCGTGCGGACCGCCAAGTACCGCATCGAAACCGGCGGCCGGCGGGTAAGAGCCAGCCAGTACCGCCGGCGGGCCGGCTGGATTCCGTTTATCGAGATCGTCATCGGCACCTATTTCGCCGCCACCGTCTACTACGCCATCGACAACCGCAATTTCGCCACGGTTCCCTTCCTGTTGCTGTTCGTGCTGGGCTACTACTACACGGGCTTCCTCTCATTGCTGCAGGAGCACATGGAAGCGCTGTCGCGCCCCGTGCAGGCCTTCCGGCTGCTGTTCTCCGCGCCCCGCTATTCCCCCAAGTAAACGGCTTAACCACAAAGACACAAAGGACACGAAGATCACCAAGATGCCTTTGTGGCCTTGGTGGCCTTTGTGTCTTTGTGGTTCAGCTCGAAGAGTGACGATTTGCGGAGGCTCAGGCGCCGACGTGCTTGGCCAGCGCCTTCTCCACGACCGATTTGGGCTGCGTGCCGACCAACTGTTCGCGCACTTGGCCGTCCTTGAAGAGCAGCAGCGTCGGAATCCCCTGAATGCGGAACCGGGAAGCGGTGGCGATGTTCTCGTCCACGTTGACCTTGGCGACCTTCACCTTGCCCTCGTATTCGCGAGCCAGGGCTTCCACGATGGGGGCGAGCATCTTGCAGGGCCCGCACCATTCCGCCCAGAAATCCACCAGGACAGGCACCTGAGACTGCAAGACCTCGGTGTCAAAACTGCTGTCGCTCACTTCCAGAACGTTGCCTGCCATTATTCCTCCGTTGTCTTGTGGGTACAGACAATAGATTAGCATGCCCCGGCAAAAGTCGCAGGAACGTCAGAATTGCGGATTTCGGATTTCGGACCGGCGGCTACTCGCAACCAGAACAAATCCGCAATCCGCAATCCGAAATCCGCAATCGGCTCAAGCTCCTGCGGCCCGGCCCATGCCCAGGATTTTCTGATACAGGCCGGCGTACTCGCGCGCCGAAGCGTCCCAGGAAAAATCCTTGGCCATGGCGTTGCGCATCAGGCGGGTCCAGCCCTCGCGGTTCTTGTAGACGTGGAGTGCCGCGCGCAGCGTATCGAGCAATGCCTGGCCGGTGTAGTCATGGAACTTGAAGCCGGTACCGGCGCCGGTAGCCGGGTCATAGGGCTCGATGGTGTCGTCGAGGCCGCCGGTGGCGCGCACCACCGGAATCTTCCCGTATTTCAGGCTGTAAATCTGGTTCAGCCCGCACGGCTCGTATCGCGAGGGCATCAGGAACATGTCGGCGCCGCCCTCGATCTTGTGCGCCAGCGTGTTGTCGTAGGCGATGCGCACGGCGATCTTCTCCGGATACTCCTGGGCCAGCCGCCGGAACAACTGTTCGTACTCGGCGTCGCCGGTGCCCAGGGCCACCAGGCAGAAATCTTCCTGCGTCAACTGGTCGGCCACCTGCGCGATCAGGTCGGCGCCCTTCTGTGCCGTAAACCGGGAAACGATCCCGACCAGGGGCCGATCCAGGTTCTTGGCAGGCAGCTTGAACTGGGCAAGCAGGTCCTTCTTGCAGGCCCGCTTCCCTTCCAGTTTTTCGGGCGTGAAATGAGCGGCCAGCAAGCGGTCGTTCCCCGGATTCCACTGGGCGTAGTCCACTCCATTGAGGATTCCCGTCACCACGTCGGCGCGCCGGAGCAGCAGGCCCTGCAGCCCGAAGCCGTACTCCTCGGTCTGGATCTCCTGGGCGTATTTCTTGCTCACCGTGTTGATATAGTTGGAATAGACGAGGGCGCCCTTCAGGAAGTTCACCTTGCCCCAGAACTCCAGGCGTTCGGTCTGGAACAGGTCCCAGCCGAGTCCCAGGTGGGCCAGGACATCGGGCGGAAAAAGTCCCTGGTAGCCGAGGTTGTGAATGGTGAACAGCGTGCCCACGCGTTCGAATGCCGGATCGCCGGCGTAGAGGGTGTTGAGCAGCACCGGGACCATGGCGCTCTGCCAGTCGTGGCAGTGTATGACGTCGGGCGGGAACAGCGCCTTGGCGGTTTCCAGCACGGCCCGGGAAAACAGGGTAAACCGCTCGGGGTTGTCGGGGTGATCGCCGGCCTCCGGCGTTCCATAGAGCGCGTCGCGATCGAAGTACGGCGGATACTCAATAAAGAAGGTGCGGGCGCCGTCCAGCGGCGGCCCCTCCAGTACGGCGGGGAAATGCAGCTTCTGGCCCACCGGGATGGTCAGGCTGGCCAGCGCCGTGCGCGCTTCGGGCAACTTCGTCATGCGGTAGCGCGGCAGAACGACGGCCACCTCATGTCCCAGGCGCGCGATCGCCTGCGGTAGAGCGCCGACCACGTCGGCCAAGCCTCCGGTTTTGGAAAAGGGAACACCTTCGGACGCAGCCATCAGAATGCGCATGTCAAGATACCTCGCGAGTCGAGTTTTCGAGCAGCGTAACGCAGACCCTCAGGGTAACACACCCGGGCGGGGACGGCTTTGCGGCTTTTTGATTCGATACCTATGCCGCTCAAATAGGCGGCCGGCGGCTCGGGTTTCCCGTCAGTAGCGAAAAAGGTCGGCCCTTCTCGAAGTGCCTTTCCTGGCTTTTTATTCCTGGCTTCTTCTTCGGTTCTTTACGTCGGGGGGCTCGGCATCCTATGATATAGGTCCGTACTAGAACGGCCTCAAGCCGCTGTCGGAAGGACTCCTCTCCGTTCGTACGGCACTCCGGGCATGCATCGGCCGGCGGTTACGGCCACCACGCACCCGCGCACGCAGGCGGGCCTGGGAGCGCAAGTTTCTCCGGCGTGGCCGGCGGAGAGAAGAACAAAGCGACGGGAGGGAATCCAAAGGAGCACGCATGTGGAAGACTGGTAGAAAGGACGAGCCACCAATACCACCACCGCCAGCGCCCAAACCTGTGAAGGAGGTCAATCCTGTGGCGACGACGCCCATTGAACGCAAGACTTTCGAGCCGGACCGGGAAGCCTCGATCCGCAGCGGCATGGCCCACATCGGAAAGAGCGTTTTGGTAAAAGGAGAGCTGTCGGGGAGCGAGGATCTCTACATCGACGGCGAAGTGGAGGGGACCGTAGAACTGCGCGATCATAATCTGACCGTGGGACCCAACGGCCGGGTCCGCGCCAACCTGAACGCCAAAGAGATCACCGTCCAGGGGAAGGTGCAGGGAAATGTGCGGGCCACCGACAAGATCGAAATCCGCAAGTCGGGCTCGCTGATCGGCGACATTATCACCGCCCGCATCACCATCGAAGACGGAGCCTACTTCAAGGGAAGCATCGACATCCAGAGGCCCGAGCCGGCAGGCCGTCCCGAGCCCAAGAAGTCGGAAGCAGCCGCCGTGACCCCGCCGTACGTCGGCGTGGGCATCGAGAAGAAATTGCCATAGCGGCGGGATTCGACAGCTCTCACCGCGCGTGGACCGCGGGACTGAGAAGCCGTGAAAAAATCGCCCGGCCGACGACAGCGGTGCGTGTAGCGGCGACCCCGCTTGGCGGGGTCGCCATTTCAACTCGCCGGTGCAGATGGCGGGCTGAAGACGGCCGCTACAGGTTTTTTCGCAGCTTCTGAGTGCTGGGCGGGGGAGCCGTGACCATCCCGGATTCCATCAAGAAACTCTTCAAGCCCGTGGGCGGCGCCCAGAGGACGTCCGAAGCGTCCGCCCCAGGCGCCCTCCGCCGCAGCAACGGCCTGCGCGAGTTTTGCCGCGAGCTGAAGGGGCAGGAGGCGCTGCGGGTGCTCGATCTCGGCGCCGCATCCCAGGCCAACATCAGTTTCTTCACCGAGCTGGGCCACAAGGTCTACGCCGAGGACATTTTTCCGGTTCTGACCACCAAGAGTTACCGCATCCGCAACGACAACGGGGACTGGTGCTTCGACGCCGACAGGTTTCTGGCCGAAAACGTGACCTACCAGATGCTGCTGTTCGATGCCGTGCTGTGCTGGGATCTGTTTGACCTGCTGGACGAGACCGCCGTGCGGCCCGTGGCCGCCCGCCTCCATCGCGTGGTGAAACCGGGCGGCATCCTGCTGAGTTTCTTCCATACCGCCGAGCCGGGCGCTTCCGTGCCCATCTATCGCTACCGCATTCAGGGGGAGGACACGCTGGAGTTGTTGCCGCGCGGCGAACGGGTGCTGCGCCGGCCCCTCAATAACCGCAACATCGAAGTGCTGTTCAAGGAATTTCATTCCCTCAAGTTTTTCCTTGCCCGCGATAACCTGCGTGAAGTGCTCATCGTCCGCTGACTGACGTTCGTACAACATCGGCGGCGTGTGTGTGGCGGTCCCGCCAAGCGGGACCTCCGCTACACGCAGACCGTAGCGTGTCAATTCTGACGCGGGTGTAAACCCGGCCACGCCCCTCCCCGCATAACCCTCCATTCTTTCAACGACATAGCTCTGGAACGCAACCTGCATCCTGTCTGAGCGGCATGAGACATGGAGGCAGAGCGATGAACTGGACGGCGAAAGCGATGGGCAGGTTGATGGCGCTGGCGGTGGCGATTGCGGCAGCAGAGCGCGCCCTGGCTCAGACAACGGCCGCACCAGAGCCGCAACCCGACGCCCCGTGGCGAATCGTCATCAACATCCCGGCCATGACGCTGGAGGTACTCGACAACGGGGAGTTGGTCAAGAGCTACCGCATCGCCGTCGGCAAGCGCTCCACGCCCACTCCGACCGGAACTTTCCAGATCGCCTCCATGGTGAAGGACCCGACCTGGTACGGACCAAAAGGCGAAATTGCCAAACCCGGTACGAAGAACCCGGTCGGAACCCGATGGATGGGGCTGGATCGGAAAGGTTACGGGATCCACGGCACCAACGCTCCCGGCTCCATCGGCCGGGCCGCTTCGCATGGCTGCATTCGCCTGCGGAACGCCGACGCCGAGGATCTCTTCCAGCGCGTCCGGGTGGGCGATCAGGTTGAGATTCTGTACGAAGTCGCGACGGCCGACGGCGCCGAGTACCAGGACGTGTACCGCCGGGCTGCCGCGGCCCAGAGCAGCGATGGTGCGGGGAACTGAGCAGCAGGCCAGAGGCAGTAAGCAGTAGGCAGAAAGCAGCGGCCGAGGAGACAAGCCATGGACGGAGTGCGATTCAGCGACGTGTTCTGGGTTTCGCTGGCGGCCTTTGGCGGCTTCGAACTGGCGCTCGCCGCCAACTATCTCTTCCTAAAAGTGCTCTTCCACGCCATCGCCCCCTTGCGCACATCCGCGAAGCCGGCACCGAAATCGGCTGATAGCTGATAGCTGATAGCTGAGTTAACATGCCTTCATGCTGGCCGTGATGCTGATGTTGGCGCTGAGCTTGCCCCCGGCTGAGGTAAGCGCCTTCGCCGCGCGGGTGACCCAGTCGCTCGCCGGCGCGATGGGTTCAAAGGGGCGCGTGCTGCTGCGGGTTGAGGATCCTGGCGAAACTGGCGCGGTCGAGCAGATGGCATCCGCGCTGCGCGATGCGCTCCGCCAGGTGGGCATCGAGGCGGCCTCGGAAGGCGATCTGCCCTGGCAACTGCACATCTACCTGGGCCGGCGGAACGGCCTGCCGCTGGCCACGGCCCGCATCACGAACGAATGGCGCGAAGCCGCTTTGCTGTTCGCCGCTTTCCCGGTGCAGGCGGGAGCCGGTTCGCCCGCGGCGGGAGGCCCGGTGCTGGTCACCAGCGTTCGCACCTTGCTCGTTTCCGACCTGCCGGTGCTCGACCTGGAAGCCGACGCCGCCGGCAATTTGTTCGTGCTGTGTTCGGACCGGCTGCGGCTGTACGACTTGAACGCGCCCGGTTATCCGATGAAAGCCGAGATAGGCATAGATACCGGCAGCGACCGCTTGCGCGACCCGCTGGTGCGGCTGGTGGCGCGCGACAGCCCCCGCCAGCTCGACATGTATTCGGCCGCCGGCAAGCTGGCTCCGGCGCCGCCCTTGGCGCTCGATGGTTACGCGCTCAAGGGTATTGCCGCGCCCGCCAAGCTGCAGTGGCCGCATCCCTGGCGGGCAACGGCCGCGACGCTGCAGATCATTGCCGGTCGGAACTATTTCTCCAGCGCCGCCGTGCCGCAGATCCAGGGACTGGCTCCGGTGGTCGGCCCGCTGCGCGCCCACTGGGCCGTGCTCGATCCGGCCGGGCGGCTTTTTCTGGCCGACGCCGAATTACGGCCGATCCTCGGCGGCGGGGCCACGGCGGCCGGCTCTTTCGGTGGCGACGTGGCCTCGCTGACGCTGCCGTGCGCCGGCACCCTGGTGCTCGCCGCCTCCTCCGACGTCAATCCGCCGCGCGACCGCATTACCGTGCTGCGGATGGAGAATGACGCTCTGCTGCCGGGCGCCAGCGTGGAACTCGACGGGGCGGTGCGGCGCTTGAAAACCCTGCCGCCGTCCGGTGAACTGCGCCGCGTGCTGGCCGTCACTCAATCGGAGAGCGGCTGGCGGATCGACGAGATTGAAGTGAGATGCTCTCAATGAAACCAACAGAGCCGTCCCGCCATGTGGGATCAGCGAGCGGGTGCCAGCGCAG
>Ga0315296_10001864_pt1 | contig 18243 bp, 13 predicted proteins | sample YL17G14_18_MG_FD_203921 | JGI IMG/M metagenome (GOLD analysis project Ga0315296, IMG submission 203921) | Sediment microbial communities from Yellowstone Lake, YNP, Wyoming, USA - YL17G14_18 | ecosystem: Environmental > Aquatic > Freshwater > Lake > Sediment | place: USA: Wyoming | collected... | reverse complement strand
CCTCTGTCCGGGCCGGCGTATACCACATGATTTCCAAGGTGCGAGAGAACTTCCCCGGCGAATTCCTGTATCGGCTGGGCCATCCGCTGGGCGAATACGTCATCCAGGCGGGCAAGGGCTATCCGACGCCGGTGGCCAAGGTGAGCTTCGATGTCTCGCACCATCCGGCGAAGATCATGGTGATTGAGGGGCTCAAGGGCAAGTCCGGCTGGCTTGTCCTGCAACGGCTTGGCATCGACTCTTTCGAGCGTGAGGATCACCTGCTCTTTTCTGCGTTCGATGACGATGGCAAGTCGCTCGACCAGGAGACTTGCGAGAAGCTATTCAACTGCAAGGGCCAAGTGCTTGACCTGCTCGACGTACCCACGGGCGAACGGCAGCGGCTGGCCGTCAATGCTGAGCGGCACGCAAGGGCCACAATCAACAAATCGCTGGAACAGAACAATCGCTACTTCGCCGAGGCCCGCGAGCAATTGGAAAAATGGGCTGAGGACATGGTGCTGGCCGCCGAGCGAGAATTGCACGATACGAAGGAACAGATCAAGGCCCTCAACCGGCAGGCCCGACAGGCCCCAACCATCGAGGAACAGCACCAGTTGCAGGAGAAGATCAAAGATCTGGAGCAGAAGAAGCGGAGGCAGCGGCAGCGCATCTTCGACGTGGAAGATGAGATCATGGAGAAGCGGGACAAGCTGATCGACGCACTTGAACGGCGCATGGAGCAGCGAACCGAAAGCGAATCCTTGTTTACGATCAGATGGCAGGTGGTCTGAACATGTGTTACTTGTCGGAAAATGCCGGTGGGCGAAAGGTCTCATGTCAATCGGAGGGACATTCAAAATGATTTCGAAGTACGGAATTGTCAGGCCGTCTGCACGTCGTGTGTCGGAGGCAGTGCAAAGCGTCGTAAAGGATTATGCTCGCGGCGGAATCCAAGAGGAACCGGACTTCACGAGCAGGATGTTACAGGCGATCCAGGGGGCAATGAATGAAACCACGCTGAAAGGCGTACTCTGGCAGTCGGTGGTGACCACATCTCGTGGACCAAATACGCAGGAAAGAGCCATGGGGGCGGACTTCATGGGTGTTCTAAGCATTGATCTGCCCGACTACAAAGTCCGCAAGGGGTTCCTGGCGCAGGCGAAGCGTGGTGACCACCTGCGGGGACATGAGATGACGCGGCTGCAAGAGCAGTGTGAACGTATGTTGAGTCTCACGCCCGAGTCATACGTATTCCTATACAAGAGGGACAGTGTGAGAGTTCTACCCGCAATCTCTGTGCTATCTGCCAATGTCAGGGAATTGACAGATCTCTACAATTGGTCCATCCAGATATTCTTCGAGTCGCATTTGGAGTCATTCATAGGTGATCGGAGGTTGAGTGCCGCGTCGAGAGATCAGCTTGAAGGACTCTTGCGAGAATATGGGGTAACGCACGGCCTGTATCTTGCCGCCAAACAGGGTGATATGCTACCGGAATAATCGTCCCTCTCTCATTTTGAAGGCAAGGGTTTGACACATGACATCGTTTGAGAAACTCAAGGCGAAGCTGGCCGAGTTGTTTCAACTCGATCAGGCCGACCTGGACTTCGGTATTTACCGGATCATGAATGCCCGGCGGGAAGAAATCATCCACTTTCTGGATCGGGACCTTTTGCCGCAGGTCCGCGAAGCGTTCGCGCAGTACGAATCCGCCGACAAGACCCTGATACAGGCCGAGCTTGACAAGGTCATCGACAGCATCAAGGCCGCCGGCATGGACCCGGAGCAATCGCCGAAGGTCAAGGAACTGCGTGTCACACTCGCAATGGATGCCCTGGACCTGGGCGCCCTTGAGAACGAGGTTTACGACCATCTGTGCAGTTTCTTTGGCCGCTACTACGATGAGGGGGACTTCATCTCCCTCCGCCGATACAAGGAAGGCGTGTATGCCATCCCCTATGAGGGCGAAGAGGTCAAGCTCCATTGGGCCAACGCGGACCAGTACTACATTAAGACCGCTGAGAACTTCCGTGATTATGCCTTTCGGACGCCGAGCGGACACCGCGTTCACTTCAAGATTGCCGAGGCTGACACGGAGAAGGACAACGTGAAGGCCGCCAATGGCAAAGACAGGCGATTCCTCCTTCATGGTGACAAGCCCGTGACTGAGAAAGACAAAGAACTGGTCATCCGATTTGAGTACCGGCCGGACGATGAAGGCCGTAGGCAGGATGCCATCAATGCTCAGACGATCCAGCGTGTCATCGAAGACCTGAATGACGATAGTCTTGCGGTCTGGCAGCATCGCCTGACTGCCAAGTGGCATCGGGCCGACGGCACGGAGACCGACCGCACGATCCTGGAGAAGCGGCTCGACGAGTACACGAAGAAGAATACCTTCGACTACTTCATCCACAAGGACATAGGTGGCTTTCTCCGGCGGGAACTCGATTTCTACATCAAGAACGAGGTGATGCGGCTGGACGACATCGAGGAGGAATCCGCCCCGCGTGTCGAGCAGTACCTGTCCAAGATCAAGGCCCTCCGCCGGATCGCCCACAAGATTATCGACTTCCTGGCCCAGATCGAGAATTTCCAGAAGAGACTCTGGCTCAAGAAGAAGTTCGTCGTTGAGACGAACTACTGTGTGACGTTAGATCGTGTGCCGGAAGAATTGTACCCCGAAATCGCCGCCAATGACGCACAACGTGAGGAGTGGGTCCGCCTGTTTGCCATTAACGAGATCAAGGAAGACTTGAGGACGGCGGGGTACTCGAAGCCGCTCAAGCCTGAATTCCTCAAGGGGAATACAAACTTGGTTGCAGACACGCGTTTCTTTCCCCAATCGTTTGCTGAACGACTACTCCGATCATTTGACGATGTTGGCGGTATCTGTGACGGACTACTCATTCATTCCGAAAATCACGCGGGCCTGTCACTGATCCGAGATTGTTTTCGTGCAGAAGCGCAGTGTGTTTATGCAGATCCCCCGTACAACACGGACGGAAGTCCGATCATGTACAAGAACGGGTTCAAGAACTCCACGTGGATCAGCTTACTAACTGATCGTCTCGCCCTCTGTAAGACACTGTTGCGCGATACTGGTGTCCTATGCGCGACAATCGATGACTGCCAGCAGAAGGAACTTCATTATGTTATTGAGTCGCTGTTCGGCGCAGAACACATTGCAGGGACGGTTGTCATCCGCGCCAACCCATCCGGCAGGCCAATTCCCAGCGGTTTTGGCATAGCGCACGAGTATGCCATCTTCGCAACTTGCTCGCCAGCCGGAACCATCGGGAAAATGCCACGCTCCGAAGCCCAACTAAGCCGATATGGTGAAATCGATGGCCAGGGACGATTCATGTGGGAGTTGTTCAGGAAACGTGGGTCTGGGTCCGAAAGGAAGGACCGATTGACTATGTACTACCCACTCTACGCCAAAGGTGAGTCGGTGCGTGTTCCGGAGATGCACTGGGACGATGATAGCAAGATGTGGATTCCAGATGAACAGCCCGCAGCTGACGAGACGGTGCTATTCCCAATTGACGAGACCGGCATGGAACGTCGTTGGAGGTGGAAACACGAAGCTGTCACGAATGATCCATGCCAGTTTCGTGTGGGAACAAACCGTCAAGGTGAAACCATTGTGTACTACAAGTATCGGCCTGACGAAGAGGGCGTGATCCCTCTCACAGTCTGGGCGGATGCAAAGTACTCGGCAACAGAGCATGGAACCGGTACATTGAAGAAGCTATTCTCGGAATACAACGTGTTCGACTTCCCTAAGTCAGTGTTTGCGGTGCAGGATTGCCTTCATGTCGCGGGACTTCACGGCTCAGGGCTCTGCATTGATCCTTTTGCTGGTTCTGCTACAACTGGTCACGCTGTCGTGAATTTGAACCGGCAGGATGGCGGCAAACGAAAGTTCGTCTTGATCGAGATGGGCTCGCATTTCGACACAGTGCTAAAGCCAAGGATCGAGAAGGTTGTCTACTCTGATAAATGGGAAGAAGGGAAGCCACTGACACGAGACGCACATGGTTCGTTCTTCCTCAAGTACATCCGCCTGGAATCCTATGAGGACACTCTGGCGAACATCGTTCTTCGGCGGACAAAGGATCAGCAGACATTGCTCGACGGAGTGGAGGGCTTCCGCGAATCGTACATGCTGAGGTACATGCTCGATGTCGAGTCGAAGGACAGCCAGACGCTGCTGAACATCGACAACTTCGACGACCCGTTCAACTACAAGCTCCTGGTCGGCACCGGCTCAGCAGGCGAGACAAAGCCGGTGAACGTGGACCTGGTTGAGACGTTCAACTGGCTGCTGGGCCTCAAGGTCCGGCACATCGACTGCATCGAGGGCTTCCGTGTGGTCGAAGGCACGAGTCCCAAGGGCGAGCGGGTGCTCGTGATCTGGCGAAAGATTCGTGACCTGTCCAAGACCGATCCGCAGAAGATCGCCGCCACCCGCAAGCAGGCGAACTGCGACCTGGATGCGTTCTTCCGGAAGCAGCAGTACAACACGCTCGACAGCGAGTACGACCTGATCTACGTCAACGGCGACAACAACCTGATGAACATCCCGCTTGACCCGGACACCGAAGGCATCGAGCCAAGATACAAGGTCCGGCTGATCGAGGAAGAGTTCAAGAAGCTCATGTTCGACGTGAAGGACGTGTGATATGGCTCCGGTGAAATACCATTTGGGGAAGTTCCCACCCGGCAATCTTGACTGGCCGCGACTGATCCCACTGATCGGTCCAGCGTACACGGCTATCGCCCGATATGACGGCGTGCTCTCGGCCGTGCCGAATGCGGATGTTCTTTTGTCCCCCCTCACGACCCAGGAAGCCGTTCTATCCTCCAAAATCGAGGGGACGGTCACAACCGTCGAAGAGGTCCTTGAATTTGAGGCGGGCGGGCCGGTATCCCAGCAGGCAGAGAACAGCTCAAAGCGAAATGACATCTACGAGGTCATCAACTATCGCCGGGCCATCACGAAAGCCGTCGCGCTGCTGAAGGACCTACCTATCTCTGGCCGGCTCATCAAGGAGGCCCATGCAGTCCTATTGGCGGGCGTGCGGGGTCAGAACAGGTCGCCCGGAGAGTATCGGCGGGATCAGAATTGGATAGGGGCTCCGGACTCGACGCTTGAGACCGCCAAGTTCATTCCCATTGCGGCTAACCTGATCGGCGACGGGATGTCCAAATGGGAGAGGTTTATTCATAGTCAGCAGGATGATCTGCTCGTGCAGCTTGCGATCATCCATGCGGAGTTTGAATCGCTGCATCCGTTCATGGACGGCAACGGCCGGTTGGGTCGGATGCTGATCCCCTTATTTCTCTTCGAACGGAAGATACTGTCGAGCCCCACGCTGTACGTGAGCGCCCATCTGGAATCTTGCCGCGACGAGTACTATAACCGTCTGCTGGCCGTCTCCCGCGATGGGGATTGGACCGGCTGGTGTGCCTTTTTCCTGGAGGCACTGCGCGTGCAGGGATCTGTCAATGCGGAGAAGGCGCGCGCATTGATCGACCTGTACAACGGCATGAAGAAATGGATTTCAGAACAGACCAAGTCGCCCTACGGCATACACGCGCTCGACTTCATCTTCCAACGCCCAATATTCAGTGCATCGGCTTTCGTTGGCCAGTCGGGGATTCCAAAACCTACTGCCAAGAGAATCATCAGCGTCTTGAGGGAGAAGGGAATGCTTCGAGTGGCGCGAGAGTCGGCGGGCAGAAGAGCCGCGATATATGCGTTTGGAGACCTGTTGAATGTCACAGAAGGGAGAGAAGTGTTTTGAGGCTCACTTATGAAACACAAGCATTTTTGTGGATCACATAGGCGTGAAAGTGAGCCATAAGTTTCGTTGAAGCGCACAAGTGAGCCGTAAGCTGTAAACCTTTGCCATGTAGGCAGATACAAGTAATGAGCAAAACAGTCAGACGCACTCAGAATACCAAGGCGATCAAGTTCGAGCACCGGCTCGTATTGACCCACTGGATGTTGGACTTGTTCGGTGTGGCCACTTTCAAAGATTTGGCGAAACACCTGGACGAAGCCACGCTGGAAGGCTTCACTGAGGATGGCGTCTCACGTTTTCACCAGCAGATGAAGCTGCTCTTCGACCGGCCGGAGTTACCGAACGATCTGCTGCTAGCCTATGATGAAAACATCGTCCGGCACTGGAAGGCAATCACCGAACAGCGAAACGCCGATGGGCAGAATCTGTATCCGAAGTACTTCCAGTACCTATCACTGCTCTTTGCGGAGATATACCTGGACCGCTACTTTCGCGGCCCGGAGAAGCTGCTGGAGGACCTGAACGAATACGCAGAGCAGTTCAACAGGGGCGAGACACTTCAGCAGAGGGCGCTCGGCAAACTCTTTGCGACGGGTCTGCCAGATGACATTCAGATCAGGTCCTATGAGCCGGAGGACCTCCGAAAGCTGGCGTTCTGGAGCGCTACCGGGTCCGGCAAAACCCTTCTGATGCACGTCAACATCCTGCAATACAGGCATTATCTGAAACTGCACGGGCGAGAGAGGGACCTGAACCGGATCATCCTGCTGACACCCAATGAGGGATTGAGCCTGCAACACTTGGACGAGTTCCGGCTTTCCGGTATGGAGGCGGACCTGTTCGACAAGGATGCCGGCGGGCTGTTCACTGGGAAGGGCGTCGAGATCATCGACGTTCACAAGCTGCGAGAGACGACGGGCGATAAGACCGTAGCCGTGGACGCCTTCGAGGGGAACAACCTTGTGCTGGTCGATGAAGGGCACCGAGGCACGACCGGTGCGGAGATCGGTCATTGGATGCAGATGCGGAACCGCCTGTGCGAGAAGGGTTTCTCGTTCGAGTACTCAGCCACGTTCGGGCAGGCCATGAAGGCCAGCGGCAGCAAGGACCTGCCGCACGAGTACGCCAAGTGCATCTTGTTCGACTATTCCTACAAGTATTTCTACGGGGATGGGTACGGCAAGGAGTACCGCATCCTGAACTTGGAAGACGACTCCAACGAGGACTATCGGCGGCATTATCTCACCGCCTGTCTTCTGGCGTTTTACCAGCAACAAAGACTATTCCGTGACAGGCGGGAGGAGTTGAGGCGGTTTCTCATTGAGAGACCCTTGTGGATTTTTGTCGGCGGCAGCGTCACGAAGACGCCGAGACAGAGGGATGTCGCAGACGTGGTGGATATCCTGTTGTTCCTTGCCCATTTCCTGAAGCATCAGGACGAGAGTATCCGCTATCTCGATATGCTGCTCCAGGGCCAGTCAGGTCTTCAAGATTCCCAGAAACGCGAGCTTTTCAGTGATGCCTTCACGTACCTGGGACAACTCGGTCTTTGCGGGGAGACAGCCTTCCGGGGCATTCTGGCTACGCTCTTCAATGCCCAGGTCGCCGGATCGCTGCATGTCAGGCGGCTCAAGGCAAGCACCGAGGCCGAAGGCGAAATCGCCCTGCACATCGGGGATGAGAACGAGCCTTTTGGACTCATCAACGTGGGCGACGCAACCGGGTTGTGTAAGCTCTGTGAGGACCACCCGGACTATCTGGCCGTCTCGGACAGCGAGTTTTCCGAATCCATCTTCCGCCGTGTGAATGAGGCGGACTCGACGGTCAACGTGCTCATTGGCTCCAAGAAGTTCTCGGAGGGCTGGTCAAGCTGGCGTGTGAGCACAATGGGTCTGATGAACATCGGCAAGAAGGAAGGCTCGCAGATCATCCAGCTTTTCGGTCGTGGTGTGCGGCTCAAGGGACTTGGGTTCTGCCTCAAGCGAAGCCGCAACATTGCGGGGCTGCGCGCACCGCAGGACATTGAGCGACTGGAGACACTGAACGTCTTCGGCATCCACGCCGACTATATGCGGCAGTTCAAGGAGTACCTCGAAGATGAAGGGCTCCCGGCCAACGAGGACCGCATCGAGTTCATCCTGCCCGTGGTGAAGAATCTCGGCCAGCGGCCGCTGAAGGTAATCCGCCTCAAGGAGGGCGTCGATTTCAAGAAACAAGGCCCGAAGCCAACGTTGGACACCCCGGACGAACATATCAGGAAGAACCGGGTCGTGGTCGATTGGTATCCGAAGATTCAGGCTTTGGCCAGCATTCGAGGACAGGGCACGGTGGATGCCCAGGCCCCATATGAGTGCTGGTTTCGGAAGGACCACATGGCGTTCTTGGATATCGACTCGCTCTACTTCGACCTGCAACGGCTCAAGAGCGAGCGTGCGTGGTATAACCTGAACCTCAGCAAAGCCAAGATAGCCGAGCTTCTGACGGATGACAGTTGGTACGTCGTCTACATCCCTTCCGAGGCGATGGAGCCCCGGTCCTTCGAGCAAGTGCGGTGTTGGCAGGAGATCGCGTCCGCTCTGCTTCGCAAGTATTGCAGGCGGTTCTATGAAGCGCGGAAGGCCGCATGGGAGAGCAAGCACCTGGAATATGCCGTGCTCACCGAAGATGATGGCAATTTCGCTGTCTATGACTACGAGAATGAGGATGGCGAGAAAGGCTACCTCTTCCAGATCGAGCAATCGCGGAAGGACATCAAGGCAAAGCTGGAGGAACTGAAAGAGATCGTGCGGAGTGGCGCACTGCGTGATTTCGACATGTTTCACGGAATCCACCCGATCCTGTTTGGCCGGCATCTATATCAACCGCTGATCTACGTCAGCAGTGATGTTGTGGAAGTGAAGCCGGTGTCGCTAAGTAACGACGGCGAGCGCGATTTCGTCCTCGATCTGAAAAGGTTCTGCGGTGAGAACGCCGGTTTCTTCGAGGGCAAGGAACTGTACCTGCTCCGGAATATGTCGCGTGGCCGGGGGATCGGCTTCTTTGAGGCGGGCAACTTCCACCCTGACTTCATTTTGTGGCTTCTGGCAGATGGGCGGCAGTATATCAACTTCGTGGACCCCAAGGGGATTCGGAACCTGCGGGAGGATCACCCGAAGATCATGTTCTACCAGAGCGTCAAGACCATTGAGAACGACCTGCGGGCGCAGGACCCGACCGTTACCCTAAATTCCTTCATCATCTCGAACACTCGTTTGCCCGAAATCCCCTGGCATGCCGGCGGCATGACGAAGCAGCAATTCGAGGAACGGCACGTACTTTTTCAGAACGAGGACAGGGCAACCTATATCGGCAAGATGCTGGCTATGACAGTGGAGGGATGATGGGACATCCAAGGAAATACTACCGAAGAGGTACGAGGTCTGAAACACACGCTGACGTGCTGAGGTCGCGTGCCCGGCACAAGGACTGACAGCACGTTGTATTCAAGGGGAGAAAGCCTATGGGACATCTTCGGCTCGGCAATCTGCATAAGACACGCCGGTGGATGCAGGTCATCGGTATGCTGGATGCTGGGGCGGGGGCGGATGAAATTGCCTCCGGTGCGCTTGATGCCAGCGAGAACGCGTTCTTCGAGGCAAGCCATGATCTGGGTTTCAAGTATACGGTCTGGCTCCTGACACAAGTTGCGCTCGCCGCGAAGAAGGAAGGCTTCCGAGACGAACTGGTCCGGATTGGTCTGGACGTACCCAAGACTCCGGGGCTGTTTGACATTCTTGGGGCGTTCACTGCACACATTGATACACGTCTGGACAGCGAAAAGACACGCACTGACATCTCCGAGATGTGCCAGTTGGCTGCGGTCGAGGCGTTATCGGAGAGGTGCATCGAGCGCAGCAAGACCCTTTTTGGAGTGACGCCGGATACTATTCGAAGTGCATTCAAAGGACTGTCCACCAAGAAGAACTTCGCCCTGCTTGCCCGAGATTTCTTCAGCCGGTTCACGTACCGGTATCTCAGCTACTTCCTGAGTCGGGAAGTGCCAAAGCACGTTGGACCCAAGGGCGCCCTGGAGACCATAGACCAACATGGCTCCTTCAATGAGGCCCTGGCGCTCTATTGCAGGCAATCAGCGGAGATCGTAAGGGAGTTTTCAGGCGGGTGGTATTCAAAGACTGCCCATCAAACAGGTATCACCGAGGATGATGCCGGACGGTTTGCCTTTGTTGCCTTGAAGAAACTTGCTTCTGAATTGAAGCGGGAGAGGGCAGAGGCATGAGGCATAAACGGCTATTCCTCTGTGGTGGCGCTTCCCGGCCGGGAGGCGTGAAGTATCCAGATGGGATACAGACGGAGCGCCTGCTTCTTTGGGGTGAGAATCGGAACATCGAGTTCAAGATCAGCGATATCGCGGAACGAATGGGGGCTAAGATCCCTGAATTGTACATCGATCTCCTTGACATCGCAGCATACGTCTATAGCGCGGATCAAACTACGCCCCGAGGTGGGAACGGATCACGCGACATGCATGCTTCATGGCGTCGAGATATGTATTTCGTCATTCCTGTCCGCCGCCTTGATTTCTGGTCACAACAGAAGGTGAGCGAGGCGCTCACGGGTACATTGGACTTCCTGTCCGACGATAGCTATGACTTTCGCTTTGTGACACTCGACCATCCGCCACCACCCCAGGAGTACTTTGAATTCTCAAAGGAAGATGTCGTCTTCGAGCCTGATGAGATACTACTATTCAGCGGGGGTCTGGATTCTCTCGGTGGAGCGGTGAAAGAGATATTCGAGGACGGGAAACGGGTGGCGCTTGTGAGCCACCGGAGCGCGCCCAAAATCAACCCGAAGCAGCAGGAATTGCACGCTGATATATGTAAGCGCTCTCCCGATGGTCTGCAACCGAAGCACATTCCTGTTTGGGTCCACAAGCACGGATGGGAAGCCGTCGATGATAGTCAACGGGCACGATCTCTTCTGTATGCTTCGCTCGCTGCAACAGTTGCACGTATGTTCGGCAAGGACAGGATCAGGTTCTACGAGAATGGTGTCACGAGCCTCAACCTCCCAGTGGCCGAGCAGATCCTGGGTGCAAGGGCGACCCGTACCACACACCCGAAAACCATCGCTGGCTTTCGCAGCATCTTCTCCCTCATGACTGGCAGGGATTTTCAGGTTGAGACACCGTTCTTCTGGAAAACGAAAACGGATATTCTCGACCTCATCAAGAAGGCCGGACAGGCCGAGTTGATTAAACATACAGTCAGTTGCAGTCACATCTGGGGAATGACCAAGCTCCACACGCATTGTGGGTGCTGTTCGCAGTGCATAGATCGACGTTTGGCGGTGTTCGCATCCAATGCCGTGAAGCACGATCCCGATGAGATGTACGACACGGATGTCTTCATTGGAGGGCGCTCAAGCGAGAACCAGGATATTGTCTTGGCAGAATCTTACGTCCGCAGCATGAGGGAGTGCGCTGACCTGACAGCAGGACAGTTCTTTTCCAGATATGGGGAGGTGTCGCGAGCCGTTCCATATATTCCTGGAAACGCTGATGAAGTGGCCGGGATGATCTTCCAGTTGTACTCACGCAACGGCCAGCAGGTGAAACGGGCGATAGCCAAGGCGGTCAAACATTACGCAGACCAAGTTGGTGAAAAGGACCCTCCGGACCGTTGTCTCCTACGGCAGTTGTTTGGAACCAGGATTCCAACAGAGGATTTGCAGCCTCGCAAGAAACCAGTTGAGGTTAGTCAGCCTAAGGCGCAAGACTGGGGGGAGGTATCCATTGAGATCATCGACGAGGACACTGTAAGGTATGAAGTCGGTGGCGACCTCTGGAAACGGGCAACCTATGGAGAGCTTGGCTTCATGGACAAACGAAGAGCCCTTCCGAATCGACTGTGGGGCTTGTTCAAGACCTTGGCGGACAACTGTGCGGATGGGTGCGTTCAGATGCACACCGTCTCGAATGTCTCCAAGGACATAGACCGAATACGTGGCATACTCAGGGCTTTCTTTGGCCTGAAAGAGATACCGCTCAAGTACGATAAGAAGGCCCGTGCCTACCGCATGAAGTTTCACCTCAAAGACAGCCGACAATAAGAAGCATACTCTGGTACGCCGGAAGCCTGAGAGCAAAACGAAATTTCGTTTTGCGTTCTTCTCACAAAAGCAGGTTCACGCCGAGAATTTTTCTACCTTTCTGGACGAGCCTATTCGACGGAAGATCGGACAAACGCCGGTTTCAAGAGGGTGCGCGCACTGCGAAGCTGTTTCTTGTTTGGCCCCCGCTGCATTTCTCACCATGTCAGAACGAAATTTCGCCACTAAAGGGTGACAGACAACGCAGTTTTATGAAAGGAACAGCAATCATGGAAGAACAGAATCAGAAGAAAGCCAGAAGCGTTCGTGAAGCCCTCGCCGTCCGTGCCAGAGAACTGGCCGAGATGCTCAACGTCTCGCTCCGGCAGATCTGGCGGTTGAACGCCAGTGGGAAGCTGCCGCGACCGATTAGGCTGGGTGGCTCGGTCCGCTGGGACCGTGAAGAGGTCCAGAGGTGGTTCGAGGCAAGCTGCCCCGACCGTCGAAGCTGGGAGGCGACGAAGGAGGTGGCCACATGAGACCAGAAAGCAAGCGGGCCACCGCTGCCGCAGTGGCCCAGAGTAAATCACCGAACAGATTGTACCATCGGGTATCACAGCAGGCAAGCATTATCAACGACATCTTGGCCGCGTTGATATTCAGTCTTCACAGCCCACATGTCACGGCCACCGAACGGACCACGGTTGTCAATGTACTTGACGATCTCATCCGCCTGAAGATCGACGCCGGCTTTCTCAGGGGGGCAGCGCAGTGACGATCACAGCAAGGGATACTGTCTTGAAGGAGGCTGCTCTTTGTTATGCGGCCCACGCGTGGCCGGCGCTGCCGTTACACACAGCGGCCAACGGTCGATGCAGTTGTGGGAGTCTGGAGTGTTCGTCGCCGGGCAAGCATCCGCGAACCGAGCATGGCTTGAAGGACGCCACGACCGACACAAAGCAGGTGACGCGATGGTGGAGTCAATGGCCAGATGCCAACATCGGGATCAGGACGGGGCCCACCCCTGATGGTGCCGGTGTATTCGTTCTGGATATTGATCCGCGACACGCTGGTGACAGGAGTCTGGCTGAGCTTATATGCGAATACGGGGACTTGCCCGAGACCGTCGAGGCGGTGACTGGAAGCGGTGGGTCCCACTTGCTCTTTGCGTATCCGGTGGGGGATGTGGTCATTCGCAATACAGCCAACGTGCGCCCGGGCATCGACGTGCGGGGCGATGGGGGGTACATCGTCGTTGAGCCTTCCGTCCACATCTGTGGCAGAACTTATGCCTGGAAGCCCGGACGATCTCCCCATAATATGCAACCCGCTGAGGCCCCGGCTTGGCTGTTGGATTTACTTCGGCAAAAGCCTACCACGGTGGTGAGCCAGCACGTTGCGAAACCTTCTGACGGCGAAATGGTACGCCTTCTTGAAGCAGCAGGTCTTTATGTTGCGAGAGCAGATGGTGCGTCCGAGGGAGCCAGAAACAACGTGGCCTTCAACCTGGCCGGACACCTTGCAACCTTTGAAGTTGAAGGAGGCGGCCCGCGCCTGACTGAAGGGCAAATTCTCGATCTCATGCGGGGCTGGAACCTTCGCAACAGTCCTCCACTTCCTGAACCCGAGCTTGAGAAGGTCGTCGGGTCGGCGATGGTCAATGGCACGCCAAGGCAGGTCCATGTGGTAATGGGCCCCGCCGCTACGTCCTCGACGACCAAGTCAGGCACCATTGCGAACAAACGGAAACTCCTCTGCCTTGACCAGGCTGTCCGTTTTCCCTTGGAGGCGCTGCCTCAACCCATTGCCGGTTTTGTGGACAGCGCTGCCCGTGCAATCGGATGCGATCCGTCTTTTGTGGCCCTGCCGCTACTGGCGGGGTTAGCCTCGGCCGTCGGCAACACGCGGCGTATTCAACTCAAAATGGGGTGGACCGAACCGTCGATTGTGTGGGCTGCCAATGTAGCCGACTCTGGAACCCTGAAAAGCCCGGCCTTGGAACTGGCATTGCGGCCAATCCGCAAACGCCAGCATTCTGCGATGAGGGTATACACGGAAGAAATGAAGCGATTCCAGGATGAACTCCTGCACTGGGAGAAGAACATGGCGGCATGGAAGCGGTCGCAGGATGGCGACGATCCGCCGGCTAAGCCTGTGGAACCGAAGGCAGACCGGTGTTGGTGCGACGACACGACAATGGAAGCCTTGGCGGTCCTGCTGTTGCAGAACTGGCGGGGATTGTTGCTGGTCCGCGACGAGTTGTCCGGGTGGCTGAGGAGTTTCGACCGGTACAGTCAAGGCAAGGGGGCGGACGCGGCCAAGTGGCTGGAGATGTTCGGCGGCCGGTCAATGATGGTTGATCGCAAGAGCAGTCTGTCAAAGACGATCTATGTTCCGAGAGCGGCTGTCTCTGTTGTGGGAAGCATCCAACCCGAGATACTGCGCAGGGCGCTGGGAGTGGAGCATCGGGAAAATGGTCTCGCAGCCCGTCTTCTGTTGGCCTGCCCACCTCGCCAGCCGAAATGCTGGACCGAAGCCGACATTACACCGGACATGGAGAATCGAATCGAGGCAGTCTTCGATAAGCTCTACAGTCTGGAACCCATGATAGACGAGGAGGGCGAAGCGCAGCCAGTGATTGTGCCGCTGTCGGTTGACGGCAAGGCAGCATGGGTGGATTTCTACAATGAGCACGCGCAGGAACAAGCGGAATTGACCGGCGACTTGGCGGCGGCATGGTCAAAGCTGGAATGTTATGCCGCCCGGTTAGCGTTGGTAATTCACTTCGTCCGCTGCGCGGCAGGTGATTCGAGCTTGGCGACGGGGAGTCAGATCGACGCCACGAGCGTAAAGGCCGGCGTGCAATTGTCACAATGGTTCGGGAATGAAGCACGGCGGGTCTATGCAATTCTGGGTGAGAGCGATGAACAACGCGATCAACGGCGACTGATTGAACTGATCCAGCGCAAGGGCGGATCGGTGACGGTTCGGGATTTGATGCGATCTGCTCGCATGTTCCCGGATGCGGATGTTGCCAAACAGACGTTGGACGAACTGGACAAGGCCGGGTATGGGCACTGGGAAGACCCGCCTATCGGTCAGACCGGGGGCCGCCCGACCCGACGTTTCGTCCTTGCTCCAGGCGTTGACACTGACACAACCTTGGATTCCAGCACGGTTTCGGGGGTTGTGTCAACGTCAGCGGTGTCAACAGGGACGGATTACAGCGATGAGCAAGAGGAGCGAGCGGCAATCTTGGAGTATGACGGCACCCTTCTCCGCGAGGCGGCTGAAGAGCGGGCCTTCCGCTCTGAAAAAGAGGTATGACAAGGGATTTGAGAAGATGAAAAGAGTAACGGAAGAGAGCATCGACCTTGGAACCATTCAGGGACTCGGCGGTCCGCCCGCAAACAGCCCCCTGCTGGTGGACTTCAAGACTGCGGCCGGACTGATTGGCGTTGGAGTCTCGACGTTCTACGCGATGGACCGCAGCGGGGAGTTGGGGCCGCAAGGGATTCGATTGCGGCGGCGGCGGCTGTGGTCGCGCGAAGAACTGGCGGCATGGGTCCGGGCCGGGTGTCCGCGAAGAGAGAAGTGGGTCGCGATGTCGAAAAATTTTCGAGAAGGCGCTTGACATTTGCGCAGACAGAAAGTAGAGTGTCTGCCATGAGCGGAAAGAAGAAAAGAAAAATGGGACGCCCACCGAAGCCCCCGGCAGAGAAGATGAGTCACCGTGTCTGCGTGCGGCTGACGCCGGAGCAGTACCGGCGATTGCTCGATCAGGCGAAGAAGGCCGGGGTATCCATATCGGTGTTCATCCAGAAACGTTTGGAGGAATAGGCAATGCGTGTATTCAAGAAAACGCGGACCGCGAGCAGATTCACCATTGAACTCAAGGATCATTTGGGTATCACGCGGCGGTTTTCGGGTCTGACGGACCGACGGCAGACCGAGCAGATAGGCCGTCGCATCGAGGCGCTCGTTGAGTGTCGGTCTGCCAGAGGGGGGCTGGACACTGAAACGATGCGATGGCTGGAGAATGCACCGCCCGTATTGAAGGCCCGGCTGGGCGATCTTGGGATCATCGACGGGACGCGTGTCAGTGCGGCCAAGCCGCTGATCGAATTGCTCACGGACTTCACGCGGCACCTGGAGGCAAAGGAGCGGACGGCCAAGTACATTGGTGAGACGGAGTCGATGCTCAGGCGGGTCTGCGATGGGTGCCGGTTCGCTGTCTGGTCTGACATAACGCCGCGCAAAGTGGAAACCTATCTGAAGTCCCTCAGAGAGAACGGCTTGAGCGTACGGCGGTCAAATGGATTCCTGACGTGCTTGAAGAGTCTCGCCCGGTGGATGATTGACACGGGGCAGGCCAGCGAAAGCCCTCTGCGGGGACTGCGAAAGCTGAACGAAAAGACCGATGTGCGGCGGGAGCGCCGGGCTGCTACGCCGGATGAACTGCGAAAGGTGATTGCGATCACCGCCACGAGAGGGGAGTTGTTCGGCATGGGCGGGCAGGAGCGGAGCCTGTTGTATCGCTTCTGTGCGGAAACGGGTCTGAGAGCGAACGAGGCCCGGAGCTTGACGGCAGGCGATTTCGACTTGGACGGGCTTACCGTTACTGTGCCAGCCGGGTACTCCAAGCGCCGCGAGACAGATACCGTGCCGCTACGGGAGGACCTTGCAGAGGCCCTGAGAGGTCACCTGAGCGGCAGACTGCCCACGGGCAAAGCTTTCGGCGGCAGATACCGGAAACTGACCGACAAGACTGCTGAAATGCTCCAGCAGGACCTTAAGCTCGCTGGCGTGCCCTACGCCGATGAACGGGGGCGCGTCCTCGACTTCCACGGGCTGAGGCATAGCTTCGTGACAAATCTGAGCCATGCACCGAGCCGGGTAGCGCAGAGCTTGGCTCGACACAAGACCAGTGCCATGACCGACAGATACACTCACGTTCGGCTGAACGATGAGCGGGCCGCACTGGCGATGATGCCGGACCTGATGGCCAAACCGAGCAGCGAGCGGGCGAAGGCTACGGGCACCGACAACGCCGTTGGTGCTGACCAGCAACCATACCCGACACACCGAATCCACTCCCTGGAAAGTGGGGCGCTCCATGGGGCGCCTTTCGGTACAAATCGGCAAAACTCCCCGCAATTGGGCGCAAAAGAAAACCGCGTTGACGGTAGCGAGAACGCGGTTTTTGAACGAGGCCGAAGGGGCTCGAACCCTCAACCTTCGGATCGACAGTCCGATGCTCTAGCCAATTGAGCTACGGCCCCGAACTCTGCAAAAAAGTCAATATAGCCGCCGGGTCGCAGTACTGTCAACGGTTTTTGGCGCAATTTCGGGCAAATTGCAAATCGGCTTGACTTTTCAAACGGACGTTTTAAACTGTTGTATTAAACATCTGTTTGGAGATCGGCCATGACTGCACCAAGGCAGGGTGGGCAAAACGGCTCGGGTGAAAAAGGGGTCCAGGACCGGTTGATGGAGACGGCGGAGGACCTGTTCTGCAATCGCGGGTTCAACGAGACGAGCGTTCGCGACATTGCGGCCGTCGCCGACTGCAACATCGCCTCGGTCAACTACTACTTCGGGGGCAAAGACAATCTCTACGTTGAGGTTTGGCGTCGGCGTCTGGCGCAGATGCGAGATATTCGCTTGGCCAGTATCGAGAAGGTCATGTCGTCAGATGACCGGCCGCGGCTGGAGAATCTTCTGACTTCCTACGCGAATGCATTTGTCGAGCCGCTGGTCGATGGCGGCCACAGCGATCGCTTCTTGAGCCTCATGGCCAGGGAAATGGTCGAGCCGCATCTGCCGCCGGAGATGTTTCTCAAGGAGATGATCGTTCCGGTCATGGGCGCGCTGGGCGAGGCACTGCAGCGAATTTGCCCCTGGCTGACGGATAGACAGGTCCGCCTGGTGATCCTGTCGATCGTGGGGCAACTCATTGAGACTGTGATTGCCAAAGGCATGTTTGAGCGGGCCGATCATCCTGAGCTGCCGACGGTGGACCTGAGCGAGTTTGTGGAGCACATTGTAAGGTTCTCGGCCGCGGGGATTCGCGCCTATCAGAATGGAGCAGGAGAATAATGAAAGTGCATGTCCGTGTGGGTTGGAGGTTGTGTCTGGGGCTGGTTCTTGTGGGGCCGCTGGCCGGATGCATGGTGGGTCCGAAGTACAAGAGGCCGGAAACGGCCGCCGATCAGGCCAAAACTTTCACACATGCGCCGCAGCCGGTGGCGGAAGTCAATGATGTCAACAAGCTCGATGAATGGTGGAAGCGTTTTGGCGACCCAACCACAGCCGACCTTGTGACAAAGGCATTGGAGCAGAACTACGAGCTGAAGGC
>Ga0315296_10001863_pt1 | contig 18243 bp, 29 predicted proteins | sample YL17G14_18_MG_FD_203921 | JGI IMG/M metagenome (GOLD analysis project Ga0315296, IMG submission 203921) | Sediment microbial communities from Yellowstone Lake, YNP, Wyoming, USA - YL17G14_18 | ecosystem: Environmental > Aquatic > Freshwater > Lake > Sediment | place: USA: Wyoming | collected... | reverse complement strand
CCCACCACATTACGAAGGAGTTGCGTACCTTCATCTATCTCTGTGGTTTCCTCTGGTTCCGGCGCAGCAGATTTGGCAGCAATTTCGCCTTTGAGCGTTTTAAGCTCATTGTGGACTTTGTAGTAGGCCTTCTCAAAGTCTTGCTGTTTTTTGGAATCCTTTTCCTCCTGTGATATCTCTGGAGTGGCTTCGGATTCCTTCTCCTCTGCACTGGTTTCTTTTTCCTCCGGTTGCGGCTGTTGACCGGTTGGAGTTTCCTTCTCCAAGTTTTGAGCCTCGGCAGAATCGTCTGTCATAATTGTCTCCTTTCTAATACCCCTTTGTTGGACGGGAGGGCTACACCCGTGAAAGGCGATTGTCCTTTTAAAGGACTAATTTTTCCCTTATCAGGCCTTTAAAATTTTTACTCTGTCAATAATCGAAGCGATCAAACTTCGGATAGCTTTTAACTCTGCTTGGATTCTTACGACTTCGCTCATCTCTTTAGCATCAACTAGCAAAGCATTTAAATCGTTAGCTCGTTGCATAAGCTCGGGCTCAATGATCGTTGTCCAGGCAGGCATCTCAATCCATTCTTTGATAGCTAATGCTTCAGTTTTCTGCTTCTTAACTTGTTCTTTAACTTTATTGTCCACTTTTTGCTCCTTGGGCTACGATATTTCTTAAATTCTGCATCGAAGCCATTAAATTATTTCTTTTTTCTAGTGGCAATGCCGCAACTTCGGGTCGGTTGGCCATCATTGCCATTTCTTGAAGTTTATCTGCCGCTTGCGCAATCAATTCCGGTTTTTCTTTCATCAAAGATTCGTAATCAAGATCAGCAGCATCGAAGATTTGTTTATCCAAATTCTCCTGTTTCAAACTTTGATTCTCGGCATATAACTCTTTGATATTTATTAACTTATCCAATCTTACAGTCTTGGATTCAGCGATAGTTGACAAAGATTGAACCCGATAAACCAATTCACCTTTAATATCTTGTGGATTAATGATAGTATTTTTAAATTCTCCTTCTTTATCGGCGATTGCGATCGCTTTTTTGCGATCAAAAAGAGTTTCATCTTGAAAACAGCTAATAGTTAAATCGCCAACCATTTCAACCGCTTCATCAATTAAAGTGGCATTGGGTTTAAATCGCAGTTTAGTGTTCTCGTTGGCGATCGCAGCCCCACCATAGGTATTACCACCTTTTATATCAGTTTCGTTTGAAACCAGCATCACATCATTTACTCCTAATCGGTTCTGCATCATTGTCTTTATATTTAATTGCTGGTTATCAATCGATCCCGACAAATCAGGCAAAACAAAAGGTTTAACTTGGCCAATTTTATTAACCAACCAAGGTATGCAATTTTCAAATACCAAAGTAGACAAATCTATACCACTATTCTTTTCAACTTCTATAGGCGGATAATTGCGCCTAATATAATTAACAACCTTCATATTCTGAAGAGTATTCAATTCCTGATTCAAACTATAAATCTTTTCCATCGCCGATATCCCATAAAAGAAATGGGGATTTTTATCGTAATAAAGCGGTACATAAGGAGGCTGACCGTGCTTATATGGATTTGTATAAAGTCCATTAATGGGTTTGTTAATGATCTTTTCACGATTGGCAATAACTACATAAATTGGTACATCCGGCCCATCAACTTCAAGCGCCCTTTTCTCAAAACATTCCACCACCTCAAAAAGATCATCGGTTTTGTCATTTTCTTTTTGGTCAGCTATTTTTGTAAATCCCAGCGCTCTAAGTTTATCGTTTCGGTAATCAGAATCTTTTAAAGACGATTTCTTTAAGGCATTAATGGCTCTTTTATCCCAACCCATTTCGATCATTTGGGATTTAGTCATCTCTGATTTATGGTATAACCCCCAACGATCGTCCATCTCTAATTTGTTGGGATGAACAACAATATCATCAGGGTTAATTACTTCAAACGTGGGATGATCAGTCTTTTTATCAGCATACTTCCAAGGAACTTTAAGCCAAGCTGTATCATTCCATAAAGTATCTTTCTGCCACATTAGAAACTTATACTTCCATTTATTTACATCGCAAGTATAGGCAATAAGTTCTTTCATCAAGTCGGCAGCTTTTCGATCTCTTTCGGGATTTCTAGCTTCAACATTGCCAAATGGCATTCGAGCGGTTAAAAGAGCCCAAGCCATCTCGACAAGTGTCGCGCCATAAGGAATATGCGAGTTCGCTTCGGATTTATACTTTTTAGTTGGTTTCAATCCCAAGTACATTTTGAAATACTTTAATCGTTTACTAAAAATCGGCTTGGCGAAAGCCAAAGCCGCTTCATATTCAGAAACAATTATCTTTTTTAGTTCGTCTTTTGAATAAAGATCTGCCATAAAAAAGTCCCCTTATCTCACATACTTGTATGACAAGAGGACTTATCCAAATACCTATTTTTATTATACAAACTATTTTGAAAATTTGTCAAGCATTTAATCTATCTTCGCTACCCCAAAATTATTGGTTATAGCAAGTTTTGATCCGCAATTCCAGCAATAACCGATAAATATATCGTCCTTCAAAAAATAATGGCTTAAAATCGCTCTCTTGGCAAGAATTGAGTTACATTCACAGCAAAATATTGGCAAATCAGGTTGCTCGCAAATTTCAATAGATTTTCTAATAAATTTCTTCATTTCTCCTTTGATTAAGAATTTGTTGCACTTGGAAATTTAATTGATTGGTTTCAGGTTGTTTGCATATTTGATAAAGTTGCCAAGCGATTGCCAAAGCCATCACATTATCATCGTGAGCGCCTACTTCCGCCTGGGCTTTTTCGCTCATCGTGGTTTTGGCAATGATAAAAGAAAATAATTCATCTATTGTAGTTTGATCATAGATTTTAATCAGCCGTTTATCAATCGCTTCCTTTAAGTCGGAAAGCATTTTGGGACGGGAAGCAGTATTAGTATCCCAACCCAGTTTAGTTGGATCAGACGGATCAATTTGGCCATAAACCGGCATTTGAAAAATTGTAAAGTCATTATTGCGATTTAGAGAAGATAAACGATCCATTTCAAATAATCCACCGTTTGCCCGCTCATAAGCAATAACTGGCTGGACGCCAGTAACTTTATTTATCTTTACCAATACCGGAAAAATAATATTAGTCATTTCAGTCGCAATAACTGGCGATTGATACACCAAAGGTACATCTAAATAGGTTTTAGAAAGAAACTGTGCCGTGCAATAATCGGATAATCCAGCAGAAGTGTCGCAACCGACTACAAAGAATTCATTAGATTTTAGTGGACGAAACTGTTTAAACATAAATCAAATTATCTTTCATAGGTTCTTTAATATTGGTTAAATAAACTTTTAATTGATCGGTATCAAAAAAGCAACTGCCGGTAGTAATAAACGCTTCTTCGGCCGACTCTGGATATTCTTGAGGATATAATCTACCAGTTTCTTGTTTTTTAATTTTTAATTGTTCGGGGGTATAAAACTTCGATGCAGGATAAAATAAGGGCTTAAAATTTGTTTCAGAGCGTTTTGTTTTGTCCCAAAAGCTCTTAAAGGTGTTAAAACCATTTGCAGTGGTCTCAATCACGCAATAACCGTCTAAGACCAATGCCTGTAAAGCAGATGCTAAGATTTGTTCTATGTTTGGATAAAAGGCAGCTTCCGACAAATGTAAGTTATTTATGGTTCGGGAGCGAAGCGCATCTCTATTCTCGGCAGTACCGATTATGTATTTGGAGTTCATTACCGCATTATCCAATTCATATTTGGAGTTGTATTTCAAAGGTATCTTAACTTTGTTGATCTGTTCATAAGAAGCAAGGTAAAACTTTACTCTTTCCAAAAGTCCTTGAGCGTTTTCGGTTTTATCTGCTACCACAACCGAATAAGAGTTTTCTTTTAGAAGAAAATCGGTGGCGAATAAAGCTAAAATCAATGAAGAAAAACCTTGCTTTCTGGCTTTCAAAATAATATCTTTTTTGGTTCGGTCTCTTAAATAACTCGCCTGAATATCGTTTAGGATAAATGGCACAACTTCTTGATCTTTATTCACAATTTTAAAATTTTCTTCAATAAACTTTTGATATTTAATACTATCTCCTTCCTATTGATATTTATCCCGTTGTTCTTCAATATGCTGATGGAAATGCAAGCCGCCTTCAATAGATGGATTTTCTAAATCAAGTAAATTGCCCAATTTATCGTGATAAGGTTTACGAGTTTTATGATCGGCTTCTCTTTCGCCCGTAAAATCGTTCCACTTATCCGCTTGTACTCCATCTTTCAATTGAGTAAAATATAGTTCTCTATCTAAACCATACGCCCGCATAATTGCTTCTTTATTAACTTTTGCTAACTGACGACAACCTAAAACACTACACGAATGTTCGTCTACATTTGGATGCAATTCTTTATAAGCCTTAGTTGCATTTAAACCATTTTTAAGCCACGCCAAATAAAATAAAACTAAATCGAGATCTCCTTCAAAAATCTTTTCAAGTTGTTTAACATTTGGTTTAGTTAAATCCTTAACTTTTGGAATCTTTGTTATTGTTTTTGTCATCTTCTATCTCCAAATCTCCTTTCACAATCTCTATTTCTTTTTCATAAATTGCCTTTTGATCTAATAAAGTTTGAACTTGAGTTTCTATGTTTGCAAGATTTTCTCGAATAGTTTTTTCCATTTTTGGGTTAACATTCGCAAGCCCCATTTGTTTCCAAACTTTTTGTTCAATTTCCGCCAAATAAAGAGCCATTTCTATCTGTTGGATTTGGATATTAAAATGGTTCTGCGCAGTCTTTGCTAATTCGTTTCTAGTAAGTGTCATTTATTACTCCTTTTTAAGGTTTTGGTAAGCTATTGCTATTTTGTCCAGCCTCTTTTGCGGCGTATCTCCAACTATCCAATAATAAATTATGGCAAAAATTCCGAAAAGTAATCCTCCAGCAATACCCAATAACTTATTTCTTCCTCTATTTTCTGCCATAACATAGCAGATAATAGTAAATGCTATCCAAACTATTATTAGTGAAGGTGAATCCATTTTACTCCTTTTTTAAACACGCGATTATACTTATTCCCCCAGCCACTACATCAAAATCCTCGACCACCATATTATTGTCAAAAGCTATCTTGAAAATATCCCAGCAGTTAAAAATAAAGTTATGTTCTGGTGTTGGGTTGTAGTGTTTATTCGGTACGGAAAAGATAAAATATCCGCCTTTGGCAACTTTAGTGATAAGTTGAGTAATTACTACATTTGGATCAAGAAGATGCTCTAAAGTTTCGCCGCAAAAAACTATATCCATACTATCGGCAGAAAACGGCACATTTTTATTCAAATCTGCAACCATATATTTATGGTGTGGTGGCGCGTATTCAGTTACTTCCTGAATTGCCCAATTTGAAATATCTACCCCAAATACTGCTAGACGAGGATGTTTGTAATACAACCAGCGCAAAAGTTCTCCCTCTCCGCAGCCAAAATCCGCAAATCTTGGATAAGTATTATTATGACCGACATACCATTTCTTGATATTTCGATCAATAAAGTCCAATCTTTCGTTATCCAATCTTTGTTTATCGGTAGCAAACTCTTTCTCAAATACTTCATTCCAATAAGATTCATCATTTATATCATCCGCATTTACTCTAATCATCGATTCTCCTTTTTTAAATAATATTTAATAGTTTTTTCCAAACCTTCTCTTAAAGAAGTTTTATGTTTCCAACCTAATTTATGCAATTTGGTAAGATCAAGCAGTTTTCTTGGCATTCCATCAGGTTTGGTTTTATCCCACACAATTTTGCCTTTATAGCCAAAAATCTCTACCAAGATTTCCACCAATTTTTTTATACTTACTTCTTCGCCAGTACCGATATTTACAAATTCGCTTTTATTGTAGTTCTCCATCAAATATACACAGGCGTCGGTCATATCGTGAACATACATAAATTCTCTTTTGGCCGTACCGGATCCCCAAATCACCATATCTTTATTGGTGCGCATTGAATCAGCAAATCTGCTAATAAGCGAAGGTATGATATGGGCGTTTTCATCTTGAAAGTGATCATTTTCTCCGTATAAATTGGTAGGCATAACTGAAATAAAATTAGTTCCGTATTGCTTATTGAACGCCTGACACATTTTTATTCCAGCTATTTTGGCGATTGCGTAGTATTCATTGGTTGGTTCTGGTAAACCAGTCAATAAATATTCTTCTTTCATCGGTTGCGGACAGTTTCTTGGATAAATGCAACTTGAACCTAAAAATAAGAGTTTTTTGATCTTTAAAGCGTGGCATAAACCAATAACGTTGCCTTCAATCATTAAATTATTCCAAATAAATTCGGCCGGTTTTTCTATATTGGCTTTGATTCCACCGACTTTGGCCGCGCACAAGAATACATATTCAGGTTTAAATCTGGTAAATAGCTTCCAAACATTCCAAGTATTAATCAAATTTAATCTGTATTTATCTACAAACACATTTTTATAATCTTTTAAAGATTCAATCATACTTGAACCCACAAGTCCTCTATGGCCCAAAACTAAAATTCTACTATCTTTGTTCATAATCTTCTTTTAATTGTTTGAATCTACAACTCCAATTATGCTTGGTTAAAACTAACTTTCTGGCTTTTCTGGTCATTTCCTCATACCATTCTGATGGATTTTGTAAAGTTTCTTTTACTTTTCTAATACAATCATTAATATCTTCAAAGTAAATACAAGTATCAGGTGGAAAATGCTCTTCAATATCAGGAAATCGCCTCATTAGCATTGGTGTTCCCGAAGCCAAGCACCACAAATTGCGTTCTGACCAATACCCAGCCACATCATTAAAATTATTTATGCAGATCACAATTTTGGCTGACGAATACCAGTTACCTTGCTCTTTAACCGGACAAGCGCCAAAACCTCTAACTGAACTTGGCCAACCAATACCAAGTACTCCAAAATTTGGGAAATGTTCAGTCAGCACTCTGCATAAATCCAATCTTTCTTGGCTTTGAGGAAATCCCACATAATTATTGCCGATAAAAACAATTTTTGGAGAATTCGATAATGGGATTTGTTTTGTTGGAATCACTTCAACCGGATCAACCGCAATCGGCATATATTTCACTTTTCCGCAAACCTTTTCATATATCGGAATTTGACCTTTTGAAGCGATATAAGTCAAATCAAAATATTCTTTGCGCTGATAAAATTCTCTTGGCACAACTTCTCGAATATCTCCAGTAAATTGAGTCATAAATTTAACCCGAGCTTGTAAATCTTTTAAAATATCCAAACTCAAATTATTTTGTTGCAACTGCATCCAGGATAAATCAAATTCTCCCTTAGGAAGTTCAGAATCGTGCAGGTAATCCCATTCAACAACATTCTCTTTACCAAATACTTCGTGCATTCCTCGTCTTTGACCAATTTGTTCTGAACCGAAAACATTAAGTGGAGCAAATAGAATTTTCATATTTTTAATTTTTCCCACGCTTTTTTATCTTCTTTTATTATACGCATCGATCTTGGATTACTCATAATACTTAAAGATCCGTAATGATAAGCGGTTAATTCGGCTTGCATAATTTTCCAACCTAAATTTCGGAGTTTTGTAAATATATATTCATCACCAAACCATAGTTTTAATTGTTTAGGAATTGGATAAACCATTTTTATCGCTTCTCTTGGAAAAATAGTACAGGCCCCTGCTACTCCCCCTTTTAATTCATAAGGTTTGTTAAGCCACTCCAACTTTTCCACATAACTTGGTACAAAAACTTCTTTTGGATTTGTTGGAATTTTATTCTGCCAATCTCTACCCATAATTACATCTGAACTGCCTAAAGCCAGATAATCCCAATCACCTTGTAGAAAATACTCCATAGCTTGATTCCAAGCGCCATTACAATAGTTATTTTTCTTGTTTATAATGTGCGGATAATCTTGGGCTAAATATGCCAACTTAGGATTGTTAATAACAAAAAATTTATCGCAATTAAGCGATTCTATTGCTGGTTTTATTACTTCGGGATTGCTATAAATTGGAAATGAAGTTAATATCTTACTCAATTAAATCCTTTCTAAAAAATTTATGTTTTTTTAAAACTTCCGGCAATTTAGTTTTGTCAAACGGTTCGCAGTTCCACATCGGAGGAATATAGCAAACCGGATGAACATCTTCTTGTGCATTATTTAACCAACGCTTTTTAAACCAATCCGGCCGCCATTCTCTTTTATGGCCGTGAACTTGCATTTTATAAATAATGTATTTGGTGGGTTGCGCATAACCAAAATGGAGAATCGTATATTTTCTTTTACCATCATCTAAAATTTTTAGTCCTTCTCCACCCTTCAGGTTGGTAAGTCGCTGGGGATATGAACCATCTCGGCAAACTCTGCTAAATGATCGCCAAAAGTGGACAAAAGGAAGTGTAAAATTCTTACAGTTAGTTTTTTCTGCTTGGTTTATATAATGCTTAATTGATCCTTCAGGATAAATCTCATCAGCGTCAAACCTTACCAACCAATCATATCCTTCGGTATATTGATTAATAGCGTCGCAATGTTCCCCTTCAGTTTCCCAACTGCCCTCAACCCAATCGCATTTATATTTATCGGCGATTGCCTTCAGCTCCTCTCTTGTATCAGGACATCTCATTTGCGTCTGCCAACCTTGCGAGGGCTTTAAAACGTAAAGAATAACTATCTTGTCAACTTGCGGTCTGATCGCCTCTAAGGCGGTCTCAAAGTATGGCAATCCGTAATGTAGAATACAAAAAGAAATTATTTTAATATTGCCTCCTTAAATTTTTCAATTACAAAATTTTGTTCTTCACCGCTAAGTGCATCGTGGCAGGGCAAAGTCAATAATCGCTTCCAAACTTTATCACAAACTGGTAAAGGTCTTTTTACGGCTTTTTTCCAATAAGTCATTTCTGAAAGTGGCTTAAAATGAACTGATGTAGTAATGCCTTGCTCAGCTAAACGATCACTTATTTTATCTCTATTATTGCATTTAAGCGTATAATATTGGCAAGTTTCTGACCAAACAGGAATTTCCACATTCAGCAAATCTCTAAAGGCTTTAGTGTATTTTGTTTGAATTTCCATTCGTTTATATAAAATTTCATCTAATCGTTTCAAGTTTCCTAAAGCAATCACAGCCGAAATATCGTTCATATAACTTTTAATTCCACCGTGCTTTATATCATAATCCCAAGAGTATTTTTTCTTTCCACAACGTTGATAAGTGGATTTTTCTACTCCAAGCCAATACATATTCTTTAATTTCTGGGCGATTTTTTTATTGTTGGTGGTAATCATTCCGCCATCTCCGCAAGGTACGGTTTTAACCGCCTGAAAACTCCAGACCGCAATATCTCCGCCTTTTCCCGCTCCTTTTGTGTAAAGTGCGTGGGCGGCGTCTTCAATGATAAGTCCTTTAAATTTCTTTCTTAAACCTTTGAAATCTGCTAATCTGCCGTGAGAATCTACGGCAATAATCACGTTAGTTTTAGGGGTAATCACTAAAGAATCGGGATCAAGACATAAAGTGTCTTTATCTATATCGCCAAAGGTTACATCCATTCCGTTCCACTCGCCCACAATAGCGTCAGATACAAAAGTCATTGGGGTTGTGATAAGTTCGCCACCAGTAATATCGTAGACTTTTAAGCACATATCAAGAGCGGAAGTACAAGAATTTGTAGCTACTGCATATTTAGCACCGACTTTTTTAGCAAACTCTTCTTCAAGTTCTGCGGTTTTAGGGCCCAAGCCCCACCATCCACTATCTATTACTTTTAATAGCTCAAATTTTATTTCTGCGGTTGCTGTCGGTTTCAAAACATTTATTTTCATTCCAATCCTTTCTTAAACCTAATCCAACGACTCAAGTCCAAGCTTGTATCGTAGGGCGATTTAGTTAATTTATTGTCTAATCTTGAAATTGGTTCAACTTCTCGTGATTGTCGGGCTAAATCATAAATACTTTTTCTTGGCGTGCCGACATTCATAATTCTTGGCAAATCGTCAAAATGCTCAATGGCTATTTTTACTTCTTTGGCGATCACATCCACATAATCTGCGGTAGTAAATTGATCCACAAAAGCTTTTGGATATGGAAATGGTCGGGGTTTCAACGACAATCTTATAATCTTGCTTTTATCGTTTAATACCATTTCACCGATTAACTTAGTTAAAGCGTAGTAGTTTGCGGGGTTTGGCGTGTCCTCTTCGGCATAATTGCCTCTCTCGCCATCAAACACGTGTTCGGTTGAGATATATAGTATGGGAATTCCAAGTTGAGCCAAATTTCTTGTGCCATTAACATTGATATTCCAGCAAATATCTTTTTCTGTTTCAGCTTTTATAACATTTGTATAGGCGGCGGCGGCGACAATTAAATCAATATCACTATGGGTATCAAAATAAAATCTTACATTGTCCCGATCGGTTATATCAAGTTCCGACCTTTTGGGAGTGAAATAACTGCCTATTTTAACTAATTCCCTGCCTAATTTTCCTGATGATCCTGTTAATAAATTCGTTAAAATCATATTGCCCTTTCTACACATTTTTTAAATGTATAAGTTTCGGTAAATAACTTGAAATTTTCTTCGGCTAATTCTTTATAATCCTTTCCCGTAAAATCCTTCAACTTCACTACTTTATAAGGATAAGGATTACATTCTTCAATCACTATCGGCAGTTTTCTGCAAGCATATAAAGTCATTCTTTGGGGAGATAAAGCTGGAACTGGATTTTGGTGTAGGCATAACCCCCATTCTGAAGAAGCAATAGATTTGTCTCGGGTTTCACCCCAACCAATCGGTGCCATAGTATATCCTCGTGCTTCAAGTTCTTTGACTTGACCTAATCTCTTGCCGTACAGATAGGATAAATGGCAAAAAGCCCATTGTTTTATTGGGTCTGGGTCTTTATATAATCTTTTATCGCCACCCAAAACTACAAACTTCTTTTTGTCAGGAACTAAAGAATAAAAGTATTTGCAGGACAACCACATTTCGTCCATATAATCAGGACATTTTTCTTCCACCTGTCCTGGAATCTCTATATTCCACAAAATATATTTGGCTTTATGCGGTCTCTCACAACACGCTTTTACATTACCGTTGTCGGGAATAAAAATATAAGTATTGTTTGAATCCGGTTCAACTTTATCCAATTCGCAACTTTCAAAATTCCAATCAATTAACTGATTGATTATATCGTAAGAAGGATAAAATTCGTTCTGATCGTTTCTAACTTTTACGAATATAGGGTTTTGCATAATCCATAGTTATTAATTTTTCACTGCCCCAATCTTTACTTTGATTTGCGACAGGAGTCAAATAGGTTTTTTGGTTATAAATTCTGTCCCGATTTATTGCCGCGCCCTTATTCCAAAAAGCCCCTTCCCTATCCTGTTTAATATTTTTTTTCTTTTCAAAGTTATGATTCAAGTGAATCCCGACCACACAGCTTGAAAGTCCTGTAATACCTTGCCAAGCTCTTCTACCAGCAAACAACTCTCCTCTGACAAAATGTCGCCCTCGTCTTCTAAAATCATCATCTTCGCCATAAACTCCTCTTAAAAATTCTTCATCTACTCCACCCATCTTTAAAGCGGATTCAGTAGGAATAAACTCGGCTGCGATCCAATAATATTCTTCTGCTTGATAATTCGATTGATATTCAACTCCCATCTGTTCTGCCATTTTTAATTGTTCTTCAAATGGCAAGTTTTTCCAATCTCTTGCCATTTCCAAGAATCTGGGTGTAGATAAATAATGTTCGCCAAATACTTGCTGCCAACCAGATTTAGAAAGGTTATAGCCATTTTGAAAATTAAAAGGGCTGTGGATAATTTCCGGCTGACTAATGCAAATAATTTCTCCCTTTGCCTGTTTAATGCCAAGATTGATAGATAGGGCGGGAGTATGAAACCAAAATTCTGATAAGTTAAATTTTTTAATGAACTCCTGATTATTTTCTTGCATTTCTTTCCAGATAGGATGCTGGGTATGATCAAATTGAATATGTCGAATATTCATATTGTATTTTTCATATACCCTGCTCAAATCTTCGGTTGAATTATCATCTATAATCAAAACTTCAAAATCTTCTTTTGACATAGTTTGTTTGGCGATCGAAGCCAAACCGAAGTCTAAAAGATTACTGCGGTTAAAGATCGAGATGATACAAGAAAGTTTAATTTTTTCTCCCAGCTTCATACATTTCTTTTATTAATTGCTTAAAACCAGTCTTAGGTTTCCAACTTAACTTATCAAGCGCTTTTGTAGAATCGCCGCATAACATATCAACTTCTGCGGGTCTAAAATATCTTTTATCAATTTTGACATATTCTTTCCAATCTAAATTTGCCAACTTAAAAGCTTCGTCTAAAAATTCTTTAACACTATGATTTTCACCCGTAGCGATCACATAATCATCAGCCATATCTTGTTGCAACATCAACCACATCGCCTCAACATAATCCTTAGCCGATCCCCAATCTCGTTTAGCATCTAAGTTGCCCAAGTATAGATATTTTTGTTTGCCCTGCTTGATCTTTATAACTGCTTCGATGATTTTTTTAGTAACAAAGGTTGAACCTCTGCGTGGCGATTCATGATTAAAAAGTATTCCATTACAAGCAAATATTTCATACGCTTCACGATAATTTTTAGTGATCCAATAAGCGAAGACTTTGGATGCGCCATAAGGACTGCGGGGATAAAATGGCGTATTTTCATTTTGAGGCGCTGGGCTTTTGCCAAACATTTCACTTGACGATGCTTGGTAAAATCTTATTTTAGGATTGATGTCTTTTATGGCTTCTAAGATTCTTAAAGTTCCCAAAGCGTTTACATCGCAAGTATATTCAGGTATGTCAAAACTTACTCTTACGTGGCTTTGAGCCGCCAGATTATAAATTTCGTCTGGTTTTACTTTAGCGATTACATTTCTTATACTGCTTGAATCAGACAAATCCCCAAAATGTAAAAAAAACTTTGTTTCTTCGTGAGGATCTTTATAAAGTCCGTCTATTCTACCTGTGTTAAATGAACTTGAACGTCTGATAACCCCGTGAACTTCATAATTTTTAGATAATAAAAAATCACTTAAATAACTGCCATCTTGGCCAGTAACTCCAAAAATTAAAGCTCGATGTGATTGCATTTTGGATCCTCGATTATTTTAATTTTAAATTTGTCCTTAACTTTGAACCAGAAATCGATCTCTTCGCCCTTATTATCTTGTTGATATTTACCAAATTTCTTAATCACTAATTTACCATTTAAAATATCTTTTTCAGCATAACCAAATCGGTCGTCAAAAAAGGGCTTGCCGATTTGACTAAATATTGAAGCCCTAAATAATACACAACCCATTCCTGAATAAGCGATAGTTCTGTCCGGATTTTTCGTTACATTACTTCCGCCCTTATCTTTATTGGGTGCATCCACAATTACAATATCGTAGGTCTGGATTTCCTGAAACATTTTTGACAAAGCCAAAATTGGAATAGTTTGATCTGTATCAATCATCAAAATATATTCCGCTTTGAGTTGCAGCGCTCTTTCAATTTCTTGATTTCTAGCTTCGGCCCTTGTGCCTAATTCTTTACGAGGAATCGTAATTGCCAAGTAATTCATTGTAATTTTTTAATTATATCCCTTAGATAACCTACATTCATTTTACAAACTGTTCTTCGTTTTTCGTATAAATCATCCGCCCATTTTTGACCTTTTATTTTTACAATCATATTCAAGGTTTCGGGATCTTGGGACTGATGTATTTTACAATGACAACCAACACATACTGGAATTAAATTAGGTGGATAATATCTCAAAAAACTACTCTGATTTTTATGGATATAGTGATGCATACAATAAGTGGGTCTTCCACAAGTTAAACACCTTGAATTTAATATTACATATTTAATCTGCAATAATTTATCAGCTTTATTTCTTAAAGTCTTGAATTGGTTTCTTTTCATTTCTTATAATCGTTCCATCTGGTTTTATTTGATCTTCTTTACCGATATTATAATCTTTCATTATTTTATCGTTTAGTTTTTGGGCTTTTTGTTCCAGTTCTTTTATCTTTGCCACATTCATCTGGATTTTTAATTGAAGATTCTCCATTTCCAGTATTTCTTCTCTGCTTATTTTTAATAACTTACTCTTGTCCATCTAATTCCTTTCTTTAATTAAAATTCATCTTCTAAATCGGGTTTATTTAAATCCTCAATGAACGATTCTTTGTGTTCTTCAATTATTTTCAAAATCTTTTTTGTTAGTCCAATAGAACCATAAGGCATATCTTCGGCTACCCAATCTTTAATCCAATAATTGATTTCTTTTTTTAGTTTTTTAAATTTATAGTCAGTTATCTTGTTCATATCTTTTAGGGCAATTTTTGTTGTTTTCAGCCCCAACCCAGAAGTATTAAACTTACGCTCTTTGTGTAGCAGGCAAGATTCCCCACCTTGCTCCCAATGGTTTGACTTTATTTCCACGACTTAAAGATGTCGTCTCTTCTAACCCGTTTTAGATAGGTACATACCAACTTACCAAGCATCTAACTGCTTCTGCTACACAAAAGGAATAAATTATTAACTAAGTGCTGGGAGCAAACATACTTGCGGTTATTATCCTTCTAAGTTATTTGCGGTTAAGAATGAACTTAACATTTGCGGTGTGCACCCCATTCCCAGCATTTAATCAATAAAATTGTTAAATTTTAAATGTGTCATAAATGTATCACTAAATGTATCATCTATCTGTTAAAAGTAGGGAGCAACCCACCTACGATTGCTACTTGTTAGCTAATCGCTTGTAGTTGATGGGTTGCTCCGTGAAGGTAGGAGGGAGGCAAGCTCCCAGTTGGTGGGACTACCCACCTGTCTTGCGTCTAAGACGATGCCTAAAACGGAAAGCCCGTCTGCTCTTCTTCCGACTCGTCCTCTTCGTCAAAAGAGACAAAGAGAACAGCATCGCATTCAGGATTGGTGCATTGAAACAGAATTGCCTCGTTGGTGATTTCCAAAAATCTTGCCTTATGGTGGCAGGACGGACAAATTATGGTTATCTTTTGGTTAGGCATAACCTCGCCTCCTAAGAGATGCTGATGGCTTGGAAGTATGAGATTTAGTGGCAAGGAGGGTCAATCCACCTGTTACATACTTCCAAATCATCAACGGGGAACGAAACCAAATTGTTTATTTAATTCCGTTCCCCACAAATTGTTTAAATCAATCCGATTTTTTTTGCCCCTACCCAAGGTCGCCAAGAACCTGATCGGTTATAAATGATTCTTGCACAATGCATATTGGTTTCAGAATCAAATAATTGTTCTTTTGATACCTGAAAGAAATGCCCCCAAGTTGGATAATTAATTTGCATCAAGCCAAAATCGGAAGTTCTTGAAACAGAATACTGATTGCCACCACTTTCCGCCTGCATTACCCTAAGGCAATTATTTACTTGTTCTGGAAAATATTTGGCACATAGTGATCGCCACTTCTCCACACCCGCCCTTAAAGTAATTTGCCCTTTGGATCGTTCCACAACCAATTTTAAGGCGTTTTCACTCTCAAGGCGTAGCTTTGAGTCGTGGTTGGATTCCCCGACCGCAATCTCTTTGGTCTGTTCGTATTCAAGGTTCACTAAGTTGTAAGGTTCATTCTTTAAAGATTGTCCCTTTTCGTCCCAGCTAATTGTTATCCAGTATTCTTTTTGAAATTCTTTTGAGTGGCTGAACGACAAACCATAAAACAGAAAAATCAGAATTCCAGAAAGTAAAGTCGCTCTTAGAAGCAAATTTTTAATATAACCTCGCTTATTAGTTATTAAAAAACATCATATTAACCCGTATTATTTAGGTCTTTATGATGTTATATAATATCTCATAAGCGACTCCTTTGATTTATACTTTTATTTAAAACTATTTTAGAAAAAAGTCAACCAAAAACTGATCCAAAACACTAACCAACCGATAAACAAAACCAAAGCGATCCAAAACCACAACCATACTTGGCGGCGTAAAACTTTCACTTGGCTTTCATGATAGGCGTTCAAAGATTTATAGTGCGGTCGCTTTTTCTTGGTAAAGTCAACGCCTACGATCCCATCTTTTCTAATCACTTTTTCCATCTTCTCCTTTCATTAGCTTTTAATTTATTTTTCATTCTTTTAGGGGTTTTGATTTTAATAATAGGAGTTTTTTGCCCATTTCTTCTTAAATCCATAGAACATACACTACATATTTCTGCTTCTTTATATTCTCGGAAATCTGTCCCAATAAATTTCCCACATATTTTACATTTAAATTGATATTTCGTAGTATTCATCTTTTTTACTTTTCATATAGATATTTCTTTATGTTTGATTTGATTTTATCTCGGCATAAATTAAATCCTTTGGTAAGTTTTTTATCATAACTCCAAGCACCTCCTCCATCCTTAAAAATAGTTGTATTCCCAACATAATCTTTTTCAGGAATCACACTATCCATAGCTTGTTTGATTTCTTGGACAATCTGTTTATCAAGTTGTTCCATATCAATAACTCCAGTAAAAGACCAGATATGTTGTTCTTTATTTAATTTATGTGCAGATATACCATACTGAAACATTATTTCTCTTATTCTCTCAAGGGCTTTGGTTATATTATTGTTCATAAAAGTTATTTAATTAACATTCCATTCTTAAATTTTCTACCACACTTACCACACTTAACGCAGATTTCGCCATAACTTTCTTCTAAGTTTTTACAATTATCCGATACTTCATAATCAACAAATACTGCGGTTTTTATTTGCTTTTTCAAAAACTCTTTCTTCTCTTTACTCTTGGTTATGTTATTCATCTTGTTTCTCAATTAATAGTTCTAAGTTCCAACTATCTGGTTTTTTGATTCCAACTATTTTAATTTTATTTTTCTTACATCTTTCAAAAAATTTAAAAAGGTCATTGCGAACAAAAACACCAGATTCTGCCTCACCTTTAAATTTATCAAGCCAAAATATTTCTTCTTTCATCTCACTCCTTCCTTTAATTATTCTACTAATTTATAAGTTGCTCTGTCTATTTCTATAGTGGTGGGATTCTTGGATTCCTTAGTGTTCTTCTTAATCTCCAACTCACCATCTAAACAAATTGGTTCTTGATGGACTTTTCGCTTAGCTTTTGTGGATAAACATTTAATAGAATTATATACACAACAAAAGGCGTAATATAAAATGTCCCCAGCGTTAATGTCCCGAGCGTTAATGTTCCAAGCGTTAATGTTCCCAGCGTTAATGTCCCCAGCGTCAATGTCCAAAGCGTTAATGTCCCGAGCGTTAATGTCCCAAGCGTTAATGTCCCAAGCGTCAATGTCCAAAGCGTTAATGTTCCCAGCGATTTTTAATGATGCTTCTATAGAAATTGAACATTCAAACTTAACATCTTCATCTACCACTAAAACATTATCCTTGATATCTTTCTCAACCTCGCTTTGTGATTTATAAACTTTCATTCTATTCCCCTTTGTTAATTATTTCTTCTTTTATACGGACTTCTTTTGCCCTTGTGGGATTCAGCCATCTTTTTTCTGGTTGCTTCGGTGTGCTTATAACCTTTAGGTCTGCCTGTTGGTTTTTTCATATAGCTTCTTTAATTAACTTAAAATTTTCTATTGGGTAAATACGGATCCCGTTTTTAGTGTCAAAATGCTTACCTTGTTCTAATTTGTCTAAGTATTGCATATAAATGTTTTTTGTGCCTTTTTGAAATACAATTAAGATCGTCCGTAAGCCCCGGTCAGCTTTAATTTGATTCCTAAGGTATAACTGCGTCTTATCCAATCCAGTGCCTAAGAATGGCGGTGGTGCAAACAATTCGCGCTCTTTGACCTCGAAGATCGCCCATTTGCCCTCTTTTCGGCCTACCCAGTCTAATTGCTGGACTTCAAAACCCATTCTTTTAAGCAACAGTCTAGCTTTCTGTTCAGTTGGATTCATATGTTTTTATTACTTCACAAATACTATCTCCCCAACTAGACCATCCCTTGGTTTTCTGTCGGGCGAACAATTCAATCCGGGGGAGATCGCCCATTAATTTAACGATCTTATCTCTTACGATATCCGGCTTTTTTGAATGTTCTTGTACCGGCTCATAGATGATCTGGGATACTGAAGCGTCCTGTCTTTCAATCGTTCCCCGTTTGGCCAAGACGCAGATTTCAGCATTTG
>Ga0315296_10001862_pt1 | contig 18257 bp, 18 predicted proteins | sample YL17G14_18_MG_FD_203921 | JGI IMG/M metagenome (GOLD analysis project Ga0315296, IMG submission 203921) | Sediment microbial communities from Yellowstone Lake, YNP, Wyoming, USA - YL17G14_18 | ecosystem: Environmental > Aquatic > Freshwater > Lake > Sediment | place: USA: Wyoming | collected... | reverse complement strand
AGAGCGACCAAAGAGAGTTACTTCAAATGTCTCGCAACTTTCGTCCGCGCAACCGGTATAGATCCAGACCATCTCGTCAACCTCTCCTCAGAGAAGGCGAAGGAAGCGATTCAAGGCTTCTGTGACGGCTACGTCGACAAGAAGCAGCACGCCACCGCCCACCTCTACTTGAATTATCTTCGCAGCTTCCTCAAACACAACGGAAAGAAAGATGTCGACTTGGAAGGCCTAGAAGACTACACGGCTTGGAAAGGAAGCAAGCGGCCTGAACGGGTGCCGACGAAGGATGAAGTCTACCGGATGGCTGAAGTCAGCGACCTACGCGATAGAGGAGTTCTGTTATGCGATTTCCAAAGCGGATTAAGAAACGCGACGTTGAGGGCGCTGACATACGGCGACATCAAAGATCAGATCGAATCTGACGCGCCCATTATCTGTGTTCATGTCACACCCCAGCTGAAGGAGAGGGTTCCTGAAGCCTGTAAGGAAAACGTGGAGCAGTTCACATTCTTCGGGAAGAAAGCAACTGAAGCCCTGCGCCTCTACCTGGAAGAGAGGAAGAGGCGGTACGGCCCTATAGGCGACGAAGAACCTCTGTTCAGAAGTCATAGCAATATTCCGGACGCGGCCGCCCGCAGTCAACCAATCACCGAGGATACTCTGCAGAGGCTTGTGAAGAAGGCGGCGCGCAAGGCAGGAATCAAGGAATGGAAGAATGTCCGTTTTCACAGCCTCCGGAAGACGTTCAAGGCAGTGCTCGACGCGGGGCTCCTCGGGGGAGGGCAACTGGCCGAGGACGACAAAGAGTACCTGATGGGCCACGTGCTCCCAAGCCAGAAGGCACCGTATCATAACGCGAACGTGCAAGTCCTCCAAGAAAGGTACTCGAAGCTTGACTGGGGAGGGGAGCCCAGCGCGCCTTCGACGAAGTATGAAAGACTTAGACAGTATGCCAGAGACTTGGGCTTCGATCCCGATAGGATGATCAAGGAACAGATGGAGACCAAGGTTCCGCGCAAGGCCTACAAAGGACGCGTTCCCTCAGACGAAGAAAAGCGCCGAACCATGATGCCGCCGACCGAGGATCAGTTGACTGAGATGCTACAGGTGGGGCTCCGACAACGACTAGCAATGTCTGCGCCGCGACAGCGAACGGAACACAACGGCGGCACGCCGCTCAACGCCCCGTACGAAACGCGAATCGTCAGAGAGGAGGAGCTTGTCCCGCTGCTCGACCATGGATGGGATGTCGTGAGAGAGCTGGCGTCGGGTAAGATCATCATCCGAAGACCGAACGGCCTTGACGAATGAACGCTGGCTGAAATGGGCGATAGGACGCTACTATCGCTCGTTAGGCTACAAGGTCTCAATGAAACCTGCCCGCGCCGGAAACGCGATGGTCGACGGCGTCGCATTGTCGCCTGACGGTGAGCGGATAGCGATAGAAGTCAAATCCCCAAGCGACGACATCATACGCGGCATCGGACAATGCTATGAGGCGCTCGCTGCAGGCTACAACCCGGCCGTACTCGTCACGACGCTCCGCGTTGCGAAGAAACTGAGAAAACGAGTCTTCCAACGTAGAAGGCTGAAGCTCATAGGCATTGATGCGAGGGCTCGAATCCATAGATACGATGCAGACGGGTGGAGATTACTGGGTTAGAGAGCGGCTTTCGAGTTTCTTTGCACCTAGCCTTCAGCACAGCGAAGGAAGCGCCAGCCGTTGTGAAACTCTTCTGAGATTAGACTGACTTGGCCTCTTTCTCGGGTGGCAGTTGGAATACCCCACCGCAATTCAAGCATTTCAAAGCGCTTATGCCCATCATAGATCCGCATAAGTTGCAAAGAGGATAAGGAATGGGTGGCTTCACGAAAATACGCGGTGGGATAAAGGGAAGGATGAAGGCGTTGATCAGAAACCACACCACCATACCATTGTACCACGTATCATTGATCGACACGAATCCTTTGCTTTGTAGGACTACTAGGACACCAAGGATAGCCTGTTGAATCGCCACTCCTGTTAATGTTCGGGGTACAAGACGGATCAGATCATCGACTTTGATATGGTTGATATACCATCCCCCACTTCAGATTCGTGCCGCAGTTGGAGCAGAATGGCGCTCCGCGTTCGATTTTCTTTCGACATACTGGGCATTCGGGTTTAGATGCCTCTGCTAGTATAGCCAGTCCAACAGCTCCGAAAAACAAGCCCACAAGAAAGGCCACATAGTCGTCTCCACTCGCCATCCGGATAACCCCTTGGCGCTCGTATTGTAGGTGGTTGATCTGACTAAAGAAACACACGTTCCTGGCCTTTGGTGCCCTCCCTGTGGCCGGCTACAGCCGCACGGTGCTTGTCGCGACGTTGCGCGTCGCATGGAGGCCGCGGAAGCACGTCTTTCAGCGGAGAGGATTCAAACTGTTAGGTCTCGACGCTAAAGCGCGCATCCACCGCTACGACGGGGACGGCTGGCGACTGTTGGCGTAAGGGAATCTGCACAATCACAATAGCGGTATTCCAGGCTATTGTGACATGACTAACTGACGCGCCTTTCACTGCTCTTTTCCAGTTCCCCATCCTATCGAGGAATCGGATTACCACCTTCTACGTCGCCCCAAGCACACCTCGGTTGTTCAATTCTTCTCTGTGATAGCCTTGTTGAGAACTCGGACTATTTGTTCTATGCATCTCGCAATTTCCGTGTGATGCTCACTAGTGTCTTCCATCTTCCCGACTTTTCGAAATGATGCACCAAAACCGCCAACTTGGCTCATCGCCAGGTTTTGTCCCACTCTTAGGGACGTGCTGAAGGACATGTCTCTCCCAAAATCAGGACTCACCCGTATTCGGACTGACGTGTTGGCTTTCAAGTCTTCCACATATTCGACTGTCTCATGGGACTTCTCATCTTCTATTTGTAGGTCCTTGATTCTGAAACTGACGTTTTGTTTGATAATCTCTTCCAGCCGCCTCCTTTCAGAGACCATGGTTATGAATCACCTCTCAGCCGCTACTGGTTCGTGGAGTTCTTAAGATCTTGTAGATCATCTATGGCTGGCGTTCTTGGCGATGGTGAGCCACTTGTCCAGCCCATCGACTTTGATCTAGGCTACTCGGTACGATAAGGCGTCGGCCTAGATCTCGCCTACAGATTTCTGGAGGTTTTTCGCCGCGGTTTATGTAGTTTCGCTGGCTGTGAAAGCGGTACAGTACGCGTTCAGTGTACTCTCCCGTGGTACTCTATGCGAGTACCCTGCTCTGTTTTCTGATGCTGAAACTGACTAGCGTAGACTATCCTTAGACTACTGTTTCCAAACGTCTCCAGGCACTTCCAAGCGTGAGGAGTGTGAGGACCGTGAGGAGCGTGGCGTACGTGACGCGCGTCGTACGTCGTGTTAGTCATGTTAGGTGGTTCATGAATGACCGGGCGAATATGACGAAAACGAGATCTAGTCCGCCTGAATGCTGTTTGGCGGCCAATCTGCACAAGAGCGAGAATCCCACAATATTGCGTACAGGGCCTAAGCGGGTGGCATGAGCGTCAGGAGTGCCAGTACGTAGTGGGCGGCGCGGTAACGCGGTAATAGACATATGGAGAAATTTGTTTTCCGTTCCCGCGACCTAGCCCAGGGGGCTGAGATCGCCACGCCGGGCCCAACGATGAATTCTCGCGACGCGTCATTTTCCGAACAAAGTACAGACCATAGATGGTCCATGTCACCAGTTCATCTCCTGATCTTCTCTACGTAATCCGATTCTGCGTAATCACCGAGCACTTCGTTCTATACGAGCGTAGACCTTGTGGAACATTGACTTACCCACCCCCAACCTGAGCGACTGGCAAGAGAAACGAACTGCCGACGTGGCCTCGCCGGCCTGGGGGTATCAAGCATGGGCAAGCATGCGTACCTTCGGCGATTGCGCAATGCAAGTCGCATAAGCCCCCGGCTGCTCCCTACGGGGTCATCTTGCGAATCTTCGAGAGTGCATCTATCCAGGCCGGCAATTGCTCCCTAGGCGCTTCTCTCGTGGCCTGCAAGATTATTCGTGTTAGTCTCGAAGCTTCTTCGGGTTCCAGCAGTACGCGACTCGACACATGCGCTTGATTGCTCAGCGGCCAGCCCTGCGCCGACGCCAGCCTGATCGTTCTTGCCTCAATCTCCTTTCTCTGTATTGGCGCGACCTCAATGAGACCCCATAGGCGAGCGGCAGGATAGTCTGTGAGATGTTGCCCCAATCGGCCGAGAATGTTCATCGTCGACCCGATATAGAACTTGCCACCGGCGAGCTCTATGATGTAAACAAAGGCATGTCTTGGTTTGATCCGCCGTTCGATGAGGCTCACCGCTAGATCTCTAATTTTGATTGGCATGGGTTTGTGATCTCCGTCACATGATACACGCTAGGCTGCGTTGGCCGCCGACTCAGCTGCCGCCAGCGGAGCTCCCAGACCGGGCACCCCTGCGCTTTCTCATGATCCATACAGTTTAGGCATTCATCGAACTCAACATGGCCCTCAGGATGATCAGCTCCTTTGTTGAGTCGACATTGGATGTGGCTCCAGACCATGTGACCGAGACTGGCGGGTGGCTCCCGCGGCCACTCAGGCAGCGTAAGAGCTCTGTGCAACTGGTCGCTTGCGAACCGTGCAGGCTTCTCTTCTAGGTTTTCTTCATGATGAACCCACTCATGTATGATTGCCTCACTGATCATCATGCCGATGAGTTCATACGGCTCAGGGATGTGGTCAGGGCTGAGACCGAGACTCATGATCAGTTTTCGTTTTGCATCGAATGCAGCGGTCGCGATTTCATCCAGATAGACCTCAACATGGTCATCCTGCGATCGTGTGAAGAAGATGCAGGTGGCGAACTTGTAGAGCTCCCGCTGGGCGTAAGTCGTGAAGTCCCAAATCATATCCAGCTTCTTCTGGATCGTCGGCTTGTCACATTCCAGAATAGCCGCCTCAACGCGGACGACCGCGACGTGGCCGCGGCATTCTTGGCAGACCTTGCCTTCAGGGCCTTGCGGAATATCGCCTAGGAAGCGGGCGCGGTTCCGCCACTTCATCATCCAACAGATGTAGCAGAGGGCTAACTCCATCAGTATTGACCCTCCTCCTGGCTTTCAAGCCAGGCCTCGTAATCCTCAGGGTTTTCCCGTCGCCACTCCTCATACCCCTCTGGATCGACACATTTGGCGCATTGGCATCCTGGGTAACAGTTAGGTCCCGTGGTGCCGCATGACCAGCAGGGCTTCATTGGGAGGCCTCCGTGCTGTCTTCCTTGTAGCCGTCCAAGGTCTGGGCGCCTGAATTAACGACATAAAATCGCGGAAATCGGACCTCCGAAACTTGGCCAGTCAGAGGATCCCTCATTTCGGAGGGTCGATTTCCTGAATTTAATGTCGTTAATTGCCCAAGGAAGGCCTCCGTGGCGGCATCGCATGCTGTATAGAAGTCAGGTGGTAGAGTGAATACTGTCTCATCTCTAGGCCTGAGATGGTATATGTACTTGGGATGGCCCTTCTTCTTCTTCTTCGGTGCATCCTCGCCGGAGACGGTAGTGCTTGTGAGGATGCCGCGGTCTTCAAGCTCCTCAAGATGGCGCTCCGCCGTCCGCGGTGTCTTCCCGATCGATGTGGCTAGGGCGTCACTCTCAAGATCCTTATTCTGTGATAGGACGTTCTTGCAGGCCTTGAGGCTCTGTGTAAGGGGAACACTCAAGCCGGCGAATGTGGCGGTGATCGCGGTCTCGCCCACTCGCCAGGCCATCCATAAATCCTCAGGAAGTGCGACGAGAACCTGCTTGCCCTGATCATCAAGGATTGGTCTCTGTCGATAATGGAGGCGGGCAGTATACTCGATGAGGGCGAGAAGTTTCTTGTTATCACGTCTAATTCGCGCATTCTCAAACAGTTTACTGAGCGGTTCTTTGAGTAGTTTCGCGTAGGGAATCACTATGTCTTTCGGGGCCTCTGCCTCAACAATCTTGACTAATGCCCTGATCACCTGTCGTTTGGGTTCGAAGTCCGGTCTCTGGCTTGGAATTGTGGCCGCTTGCTCCAGCTGCCACTCAACGATTTCCAGATTAGCCTCACGTGTCTCATCTGTGGCGAGAGACCAGATACGGTTCTCCAACTCCGGAGCGATAGAAACATCCGTCGTTGTCATGATTATGTTTTCGAGGTTGCTCTCGATTTGTTTTGAAACTGTCTTACCAGCCTCATTCCGCATGACGGCCAGGATCTTCAGCTTACCTTCCGAGATAACGAGTTTAATATCCATCTCCGTTGTGGATTCTTCATCACGTCTGTGCGGCAGACGCTCAGCCAAGTATAATGTCTTAAGGTCCTCCTCCAAATATCTGAGCGATTTCTCCGTAAGGCCTGTGAGTTTCAACCAGTTCTCGAATGGAAAACATGAAAGCACGGCGTCGACGAGTGTATTCTTTCCACTCGCGCTGGCACCTGTAACTTCACCGCTCTGCTTCGCCAGTTCTAGTAAGAAGAGGAGCCTACGGTTGGCCTGCTCCACCTTCAAACGATCCTCCATTACAACTCCGATCTCGTAGAGCAGCGCGGTGTTGTCGAGTAATTGCATGGCTTCCGCTCTGAGCTCAGGCGTGATCTCCTCCATTTCCGGCTGGTCCTCAACATCGCCTCTGAGAAGACAATCCTTCTTATCACAAAGTTTCCTGAATGCCGGGAGATAACACGCAGGGAATGGATCACTTCGTGAATAGGCAGAGTCCAAGGCCCGTCTGACACGATCATCGTTCCGAGGCAATGGCGGCTCGCAATGTGTCATGAACTCCTCAAGCAGTGGCCGCGCCTCCTCCTTTGGCGCGCCGAGCCAATGCATCGTACACGCGATTTGGAACGCTGTGGTTTCCCTGCCAGGTTCCCCGATACCGGTATGGATCATTTTATCGACACATTGTGGAACATTCTCGCGTTTCCACACGCTCGGCCGGTCAAGTTCCTCGACCCGCTCCTTCCTCTTGAGAATCTCTCTGTCTACTTGTCGCCTGACCTCCTGAAACATATCACTGAGGCCGGTGACAGGTTCCAGGCGTTTCGTATGCTCGTAGAGATCATATTGGTACGGTTGTGAATGCATGGCCTTGCTTCGGATCTCATCGAGTTTCGCGCGTAATTCGATTGACGTGACGGGAATCTTGTAGAGGCTGCAATCGGATCGTCTGGAGTTGGTGAGCCTCCAGAAACGCCTGCGTTCGTAGACGGAAAAGTCTACCGTCTTGAGTTTGTAATCATGGACAAACATTTCAGCGATTTTTCGCCATATCATATCGAGATGCTCGTGAGGTTCCGCGCCGAAGAGTTGGTACGCGACCTCTATTGTGAAGCCCTTCTTCCCCGTCCATCTAATCTTGAGATATGGCTCCTGATCAGGGACCTCATGGCGTAGGAAGAAATTCACGATCGTGATGGCATCTGCCTGGGCTTTCTCAGGTTTATCTTCACTGTCGAGGTCGATGTAGAAATTAGAAAGGAGAGGCCCAGTGTAGGGGTCATCGCAGTCGTAGAGGAATCGACTGATAAACAAGTCGAGGTTGTCATACTTCTTTCTATATTCCTCAATTTGGTCCAAGGTGATCATGGTCGGTGGGGTAGTTCGAATACACCCCTGCGCAAACTCAACCCATTTAAACCGTGAAAGATCAAACATACCCGCAACATCGACGGTCATAGACGCGATCTTGACGGGCGGCGCGTCCTTGTGGTCCGGGCTATCCCAAGTGGGCGGGAAACGGTTGCCTCGAGTCGAGAGAGATCCGGGATCTAGAGCTGTATAGATCACTCCGTCCTTTGCCATAGGTTTGCTCAGCAACTCGTTGCTGATGAAGCCCTCCGGCAACCGCTTCTCGTACGGCATAGGCAAAGATGCCGGCGGATCCCACTCTTGCCAGCTCGTACCACGCGTCCTACCTTTCCACGATCGAAAACCCGTATGATTTCTGATCTTCCTCATACTTTCCTATCACCAGTAGGGGCAAATGCAGAATGAGAAAACGAGCAAGGAAATTCTCAGAAAGTGGGAAGCGCCAACAATATGCCATAGAAAATCTTTGCGGGCGACAATCAGACTAGAGCAGGAAATTCAATTCGCCAGGTTGGCTCTAGGCGCAGAAGAGGGCAAATCCCTTGGCGATGACCCGGCAACGATATTCTCCGTTGAAGTCGATTAGGCCATAGGTGCTCAACTGTTCCGTTGCGCGGTATAAGCTGCTGGTCGGAATATGCATCCTGTTTTTCAACTCACTATAGTTTGCAGGTCCCTTCGCCATTAGGTCCAAGAAGACCTCTCTTGCTCCCTTGGGTAATCTAACCAACTTACTGAGATCGGCCTGAAACAACGCACCGAAGTGCGACGACAACTCAGTTCTTAAATGAATCTTGTCTGCAACTAAATCAGCAATTCTCTTCGCGAACGTGTCAAGTTCGTCCTCAGCCTCTGTTCGAGTCACCTGACGGGCCTCATTTTCTTGCCGAAGGCTCGAAGCGCTTTCAGATGTGTTCGAATCTCGTCGTCGGGCGTGAATAGCAGAACTGCCAAGTTCCTAATCGCGTCGCGCCTAATCGCGAATTCAATTGGCGCAGGTTCAACGTCGCTCTCTCTTACTGGCCGTAGACCTAGTCTCGCGCCTAGGGCGCGGTAGAAAGCAAGCTCGGCCTTCTTGGAGCTGAACTCCTTTGCGTCAAAGGCGAAAGGATTTTTCACATCCAACCATTTGTATCCGATTCCTCTCAAGTGGAACCCTATCTTCACTCGTTTCTCCCCTGATGGTGTTTCATAATGACTGTAGCGGGAGGCGTTCCAGCGGTCCTTCAGCGTCTCGTAGTCAAGCTTCAATTTGCGCGCTAGGCTACGGATGACCCGTCTTTCAAGTTCTTCATCCACCTGTTGCCGCCAAAGATACTGGCGAAATTTCTGGTATTCGGAATCGGGTAGGCCTGGATTTGCTCGAATGAACTCGAGCAGACGCTTCTGACGCTTTTCGTTGAGACTGTGCGCCACATGACCATCACGGCGAACAACGCTTTTCTCCGGCAATTCTTCATCCCTGGGTTCGGCGGTTCGAGGGCCTCGGAATCAATAAGGTTTAGTCTAATATGCGTAGTTCTCTTCGAGTGGTAAGGCGCATTTCATGCAGTAACGACCATTGGGTGGGTTCACGTGACCGCATCAGACATCAGACATCGCCTATCTCTAGAGGAAGCAAGCCATGGTTCAACTACACATATTCAGAGGAGCAGTTAGCGGAGTGGGCTCCGAGAGTTAATGAGGGATCGCAACCTCGCTGGAAGGATCCGCCATCACACGAGAGACAAGCATGCCAAGAAATGGGACAAGTTCAATCTCTACGTATGCAAGTCAGTAAAGACTATCGCAGGCCAACCCATTCCCGAATTGTAGACTCCGCTGGTCCCTCTTGTCGTGGGCATCATCGCAGTCTCCCTTACGATGCACCTGATCAGACACACAAGGGCGTCAAGTGGCTCTCGGAACCCCGATCGGGATCACGTAGGCAGGCTTCTCTTGGTCTGACAGTTCCAAGATCCTCTGTACCTCGGGGTCGTGGAACGCACCAACAACAACGTTTCCTAGTCCGAGGGCGACGGCTTGGAGGTATATGTTCTGAGCTGCGTGGCCGCTCTCCTGCCAGGCATATCTCTCTCCTCTCTCACCATACTTGCTCGTGGTTCGTTCAAAGACAGCGGTGATCACGAAGTTCACAGGTGCAGAACCCACCCATTCCTGATCAAGAGCGGCAGCCATAAGTTGTCCGCTGAAATCGCCGCTGATCTTGCTGACCAACCTGTGGTCCCTTGGCTGGTAGTGGTAGATGCCTGCCTCGAGGCCCTCTACTCCAGAAGGCTTCGTGACAACGTAGACCTCAAGCGGATACGTCCCCCCGGCCGAGGGCGCGGTTCGAAAACCATACGGCCGAAGAGTGATGCCCTGCGCTGCCCAGAGCAGCTGCATGACCTGCTCGATGGTCAGCGACTTGTCGGCATACTCTCTAATGGACCTCCGTTTTGCTAGTGCGTCTTCAACTGAAATCGTCCCCGATGTCGTAGAGGGAGGTGTCGTAGTCTCTTGCACACTCGTAGAAGGAGGTGTCGTGGCTGTTGGAGGATATGTTGTGGTTGGCGGTTGTCCACAAGCCTGAAGACTGATTTCATCTTTGACTAATAGGGGTAGACTTGCACCTAGTACACCAGTAACGTACATTCTGAGAAGTTCTCTTCTGGTCTTGTCAGGTTCCTTTCTTACGTTGTTTCTATACCGATTAATGGCATCTTTGGGTTCCATACAGGCTGGACAGTAGCCTAGAGCACCAGCGCCCAGAATGCGACGCTTAATGGTTCTGAGCCCGTCTAGTGCCTTCATGCACATCAACTCGTTACCTGTAGGTGCCTACTGCGACTTTTCCAGGAACGGTTCGCCCACTTGTTTCGCTTCGGATCTAGGCTGCGCCCTGGCTTCCTTCAACGCTACACTCCGCATTACCCGCGCTATTACACTGGGCTTACGCTGGATCTTCCACTTCCCGCATCGAGGGCACTTCACTCGTCAGACTCTCCAGTATCCTTCTGCTTGGGGGATCCACGAATGCCAAACATTGTGCCCCCTGACTCTTCAGGAATTCGCCGCCAGCTCGCTCACTAGACGGTCAGGCGTTTTCGATTCCTTCTAGGGTGTCTGACACTCGTGTTTTCGTCTGGGCTTCGCGACTCATATAGTGCTGAAAGCGGCGTCTGATTGTGGTACATCGACCGAATATCACATGAAAGCATTGTCTTGAGATAGCCATCGTCCTAACTCTGTGTCAGTCTTGCCTTCGGTATGCCGCCTTCCTCGCAAGCTGATGCTAGTACTCGATGGTGATTTTCACGTCCCTCGCGTTCTTGAGGAGGACATTTCCCTTTTCATCTGCGAGGAAGACTACTTTGTCTCCTTGCTTGACGCGTAGAATTCTCGGCAGTTGCCCGACTAGCGTTATCCGATTCTTGTAGCCGACTGTGCTCTCACCGATGACCTTAGCCGCCTGACTCAAAAGGGGGCACCGCATCGTATGGCGCCGGTTGCTATTGAAAGCGGTTGGCGACACGAGTTGCAACAAGTTACAACCACTCCCGTTAAATAGCAAGCCAAGCAGAACGTCGAGTCGAGGCCGCCATGAGAGACGAGAATAGGCGAACCCATGTGGAGCGGCCGTTCAGCCTTGTTGTAGCGGCTATCCTCACCTTGGGAGTCCTCTGCTCATTCCCCGCCGTTGAAGCTTGGAGCAACGGCGGCTACTCGGCCGACCCAAACAACCCTGACTATGGAACACATGACTGGATCGCTGAGCGAGCGCTCGACTGGCTTCCAGCGAACGAAAGGGTGCAGATCTTGACGTACCGCACCGCGTATTTGTTCGGAACAGAACTGCCTGACAACGCGCAAGCTGCCGACGGCATCGGAGACACGACGCTGCATCATGTCTACTTCTTCATGAACGGACCCCTCCAAGACGACGCCGCGGCGAGAAGAGCAAGTGAGACGCAAAGTCAGGCGGCAGCCGCGCTCGCGGCCGGGAACCTTGCAGATGCTGCGAAGTGGACCGGTGCGATGACGCATTACATCGCAGACATGGCGGTCTTCGGTCACGTGATGGGTTCAGCCACCGAGTGGGGATCTGAGCAGCACCATTCGGACTATGAGGACTATGTGAACACACGAACGGACACGCCAGACGAGGCCGAAATCCAAGTCTCCTTTGATGGAGTGCTCGCCACAACGTCGCCCTATGATGTCGCCTTATCGCTCGGTCGCGACACAACGTTCGACCTCAGCGGCGCCGGACGGACTGCTATATGGATGGATCAGCATTACAACTGGTCCGATCCCGCATTTCTTGCTAGAGCATACCAGTCCATCAACTTGGCCGTGAACTACGTGGCAGAAGCAGTTCACGCCGTGTGGTCAACTGCGGCGGTAACCACAACTACTACTTCTCAACAGACAACGACGACATCCTCGGTCACGGGCCATGTGGTGATCAATGAGTTCGAGCAGGATCCCCCAGGCGATGATAGGAGAGGAGGCGAGTTCGTGGAACTCTTCAACCCGACCTCGCAGTCGGTTGACATTGGGAAGTGGATCATCTATACGACACACGGAGATATCAGCAGTCACGAGATCCCCGCTGGCGCCTTGATCGCCGCAGGCGCTTTCTGGCAGGTGACATTCACCGACCAATTCATCGACAACAGTGAGGACTCGCTTGTCCTGCTGAACGCTCTTGGGCAGCCTATCGATCAGACACCCAGCCTAGGCGACACCAACGACGACCTGAGAAGCTGGCAGCGATACCCGGATGGCTCAGACAATTGGATATACGCTGACCCGTCAACGAGCGGCGCCACTAACATACCAGAATACCCATCGCCGGCGATCTTGGCTTCGGCGCTCCTCACCGCAACTCTCCTGTTGGTTCGCCGCAAGCGAAAAGTAGTACGAAATCACCGGCCTTGACCGACGGTTTGCAGGCTTGCAAGCAACTCAGGGCAGATGCGTCCTCTCAATCGTTCTAGCCCTCACAGTTGCGGCCTCTGCGGCTCCGGGCGTGTCTGGCTGGAGTAACGGCGGGGACAGCGCCAACCCTCTTGCCCCGGACTATGGGACGCATGACTGGCTAGCCGAGCATGCTCTAGACTGGTTGCCCGCTGCAGAGAAGCAGTGGATCCTCGGCCACAAGGCGGCATACCTCTTTGGCACAGAGACGCCTGACCGCTCCGGATGCGGCGACTGCATCGGCGACACGTCGAAGAAGAGTCGAAAGACACTAGAGGGAAGATGTGTTCATGAGAAACGTGGACTAGTCCATGGGACGTACCATGCGGGTGCTATTCTTCACCCATTGCAGCCGAACTAAGGATGACCGGCTAAAGGGAACAGGAATCAAGGTTCCTCCGTGTGACCTGTACAAAGCTCCATTCGTACAAGACTTCTGTAAGGAGTGCCAGTGTTTGGATCTACCCTTCGCAATCTTCTCCGACCTGCACGGGTTCGTGTTTCCGACGCAGGAAATCGAGTGGTACGACAAAGATCCTAGAGAGGTTCTGGAGGATGACAGCGCAAAGAATGCTCTGTTCGAAAAGGCCTTGGCAACGTTACGGCAGTTCGAGATCGGGTATTTCTACCATTTGCCAGAGACTGTCCGTCGTCTGCATCCGCTGTACGCTCAGCTTGTTGAGTATCTAACTCGTAGCGGGGTAAGAATCGTGGAGATCACCGATCTCACCAAAATCGATGCAGTCGCCAAGAACTATCGAAGCAGCAACTGAGTAGAGTATAGAAGGATGACGTGTCACTAGTGGCCTTGACACTTGGTGAAGCAAGACCGAGGATAAGATCCTTCGTTGAAGCTCTGTCCAACGTCCCGGACCTGCAATTTGATGCAAAGCGGAGTCCCGCGTTGCTCTTTGACCCCTACGATGCAACCACCGCGGCTTCCTCACGAATTGCACACTATTTCCTGATGATCTCTTCCATTGACGCCGGTTTTGCGATTGGTCGTCCTGAAGACGCTCGGAGGCTCGGAGTGTACCTCCACTCGACTATGCAAGAAGCATTCTTCACTGCAACCTATGAAGACTTCATTCCGCACCTCCGTGGATCGGGAATAAGCATCGCGAACCCTGATCTGGCGGCTCACTTGCTGGGCAGTGTGAATTCCACCGTTCGTCGAAGAGGAGAGATATTGGCGCATGCGGCAAAACATCAGACGCCCCGGGAGTTTGCCGAAGCAATCGCAGACGATATCCCGGCCTTGGGAGGACCACACACAGCCAGAAAGAGGATCTGGATGTATCTGAGGTGGATGGTCAGAAACCGCCCCGACCTCAGGATCTTCAGGTTCTTTGATCCTCGCGAACTTTACGTTCCTCTCGACAGGAACGTCGCAAGGGTAGGCGTATGCCTTGGACTATTAGACGATCCTAGCGATACTAGTTGGCCTCAAGTCGAGAAGGTTACTGAGTTTGCTCGTTCCCTGTTTCCCGATGACCCCGCGAAAGTCGACTACGCCTTCTTCCTCGCCGGAAGAGAAATGGGCAGAGAAGCCTTGGACTTGCATAGTCTTCTTTCAATCATGCAGTCTATGACACGGGCGAGAACGGGTCAGAACGCTCCTCGACACCCTTAGCGAATTCGACTTAGTATGATAGTGTCTTTGACCCTGAGAGGCCCGAATCCCACAGTTCATCTCGAATCAGTGGCTGGAAGACGACTAGGAACCTGCAATCCTTATCACCCACACGGTGGCCGAGTCTGTCAGGCTACAGAATACCATTGCCCGCCATGGCGGAAATTCTCCTTGGAACATGCGGTTGGAGTTATGCCGAATGGGAGGGCATCCTCTATCCATACGCCCAGAGTGAGCTGAAGCAGTACAGCTCGATATTCCCAACAGCCGAGATCGACTCCACATTCTACGCTCTGCCCCATGAGGGAACAGTGCTCGGCTGGGTCAGACACACGCCCCGAGACTTCGTCTTCTCAGCGAAACTACCTCAGACAATCACTCATAAGAAGGCAATCGACCCCGCCCGCGGAATCGAGGGCGACCTGAGACAGTTCTTTGAGCATGGATAATCAACGCGGATGATCGCAACAGCACCGCGGCATTGCGCGCAGAGCTCATCCTGCGCCTCAGGGGGTATGTCGCCGAGGAATTTGCTGTGGATACGCCACTTCGCCATGAAGCAGGTGTAACAGAGAGCAAGCTCCATCAGGTGGAACCCTCCTTCCCTGCCTGCCTGGACGACTTGTCAAACTCTAGCCCGGCCAGGTCCTGGCCGGGGTCCTTGTGGTGCCTCAACGCGAGCTTGACGCCAGTATCCACATCGATGACTTGCTCGATGAGCGGTGTAAGATCCCGATCCAGCTCATCATTGTCAAACCAGTCCTGCGGGGTTACTCCTATACCCGTCTCAGGGACATTCAGCACTATCGAAGAGAGGAAGCTTTCTGCCTCTTTCCGCAAGTCATCCGCCATAATTACGGCAGATTCAGAATCGACCGCAACTCCTAACTTGCTTTGAACATCTATGTCTGAAATAAGCGTATAAACGATCGCTCTGCTTGGCTTGGTTGCGGCTAGTACGCCCCTATAGCGCTCGTTTTCGGTTTTAGTCATATATTGTCCAAAAAATACTATGGCCTTATGACCGTTTCAGAAGAGCGAGGTGCATCCAGCGCTCCCAGGCCAGCCCAAGCATATGAAGCATGGGTGAGTGTGATAGCCATCAGGTCCTATACTCCTGTAATATAGGGTGTTTTGAAGTTTAGGCGTCTGTTCTGGCGGTGTTTTGTTTTCTTCGTTATGATTTCAGTCAGCCGAGTTAGCGACGTTTTCAATGCGAAAATCGGTGTTTCCAGGGGCTCCTGTCAGAGGGACCACTGCCGGCACCCTCAATTTCGCTATCTTTTCGTCGCTAACTCCCCTGACCATGCATGTGATTGCAGAATTGCAGCCTAAACGGCAAGCGCTGGACTATCGCTGGACCAGTAGGCCCTGATGCTGTACCTTCGGAGCGAAGCCTGCAATTCCGCAATTCCGAGCACTCATGCCAAGTGTAGGATGTTGCCCTCATCCGTCCTTTCCCGGCTAACGATTCGGTTTGCTACGAGGCGGTCCACGATTCGTGACATGTCAGACTCAGTAAGCGATAATGCCTCGGCGAGACGCTTCTGAGAGAGCGGCCCGCTGGGGTAGTCCCTTACGAGGGGATTCATAGCCTTCTGCTGTGCGGATGGTTCATATTTGCGCAGCAACAATTCATAGATGATCCTAAACGCTTTCTCTCTAACTTCCGCTTTCGGGAAGATTGATGCAAGCTCAGGCTCCATCTCATGTCCCACGAGCGTTGCGTCGAGTAACCAGGTCACATCTTGAATGTGTACATGGTTCGCGCCGCGTTGATGTGCGTCCTGAAGCGTGACCGCGATGAATTTGAGGAATCTGCGGAAGATGCCCCGACTGAGTTCCGCAAGGAAGCTCAGGGAAGATTCATCGAACGGCTCCAGTGTGGGAAACTTCGCTCTGTAGGCGTCGACGAGTTCCGACGCAGAGAGCGGTTTGATCTCAACGGTATTGGCTTTGCCGAGGAAGTAACTTGGCGCAAGATCGGAGAGTTCCTTCTGTATCGTTATCACGACATTCATACCTATTGGAATGTCGCTGTCCTCGGCGCCTGACTTCATTATGCTTACCCAGACGTCTTGAATTTCATTCAAGGTTCGGAGAAATAACCGTCTGTCACTCCTGCCGAAATCTGGGAGATCCAACAACAGAGCATCGACATCTTCGGTGAGACACCCCAAGAGAGCTTCCTCTTCTGCTCTGCTGATGGCTGCAGCGGGTAACGCAATCGAATCGAGGTTCCTGTCACCCCTCTCGATACTCGTCCTTATGTCGCACATGCTTAGGCCTAAGCTCTCGTAATGCTTGCGAAACGTGGAGTTCGTATCCCACATCGCATCTATTTCATCGATATAGGCGGATCTGCGCCGCTCATCGTACTGACTGGACTGCTCTCGTGCGGCGTTCCTGATCTGGTTGAGGAGAGATTCACTGGGCAACAGGCGTATCAGATAATTCACACTCTTACGGCCACCTTCGCCGAGGCAGAGGTAGATGTGCTGCAGGGCAGAGCTCTTGCCGACGCCCCATAGACCAGTCAACACCTGGAAGGAGCGATTCGTCCTCTTGAGGCGCTCGACTAACTGCATCACTTCGGCCGGCGGCCGGTATGTCTCATCAACCCATCCTCTTTCCTCTGCTGACAAGGCAGAGGCCCAATCCAACGCTTTCAAGACGCACTCGTCGGACGACGGTGTCGGGGCGAAGGTTGTGGTAGTCTCGGCCGGTTTGTTTGCCTTCAACAGTCCCAATAGCCCTACCTTGGTGACCGCTTCCCGCGGCTTGCTTTCATCTGATGACTGTGTTTCCGGATGATCTGCTTCCGTCAAGCGCGAGCTCCCCTCATTCCGTTGAACGTCGGCTTCCAAACGATTTCACCAAGCTGCCGTCCGTCTCCGGATATAAATACTTAGTGCAAATCGCACGCATTTTGCACGGCGCGACCGCAACGCCTGCAAAGGGGCGGCAATCGTCTGTCGGAGCAGAATACAGCGGGCGGCTCGATCAGCGTTTCCGAGCAAAAGGCACAGATGAAAAGAAGGGGGCGGGCTCGAAAGGAGTTGGAGGTGGACTGCCAACCATGGCTCGAAGGTGTCGGCAGATGGGGAGGTTCCCAATGTCAGGAAATGCCTATCCACATCAAGAACGAAATCGAAAGACTCCGGTTCTCAGACGCGGGTTCTGTTGCATTTCAGGGGCATATAGACTAGTGCCGGGTGCCCCGGTACGATGCCCGTTCTGGTTCAGCCCTATCACAGCTTGTTGAAAAGGCTGTCGAGCCTGTCGACCTCTGCAGCTTCAATCATCAGAAAGTCCTCCCGACAATCATAAGCCCTCATCACGTTATCATGGATTTCTTTTTGCTCATCTTGAGGCAAATCAACTATCGGAACAGACTGAATTTGCTCGGGCTCAATATGCTTCACCCATCCTCCGTGTATGTCATGTTTCAGAAACGCTTGTCCCACCCAAGAACTCAAGTACGCGTACAAGTATCCTGTCCATGTTCCCTGTTTTGGCACTATCCTGATGAAATCGTGGGAAAAGAAATACCCACATAGACTCTTGGTAACGAGTGTTAAACGACCCACACTACCAGAACATGAAACAAGGATCCATCCCTTTTCCACGAAGAATCTCGCCTCACCCTCCTTCGCCCTCATCGGACTTCGTTCTTTGAGTGCCGACTTAATGCTGGCTACTTTCCCATGCCGGTTCCTTGCCACAAAAGCTCTTGAAGGGGCTTCTTGTTCCCTTAGATATTTCACAGAAAAGAGATCGCTCGCGGCCATATAGGGGAAACCGTGTGCCTTGTCTGACCACACTCTTTTGAACTGTCCAAGCCGAAAGATATCATCACAGAAGTCGAGCAACGGCTTTGTCTGATAGCGCTCCTTAGCCCGCTCCAGAATTCCCCTCGCTTTCATGAATGAGTCGGAGTAGTATGGGGCATCCAGCCTCATCTCTTCCTCAAGGAGAACAGAAGAATCGTGAGAAGTGAAGATATGCTTCCTCAGCAGAATTTCAGGCACATC
>Ga0315296_10001861_pt1 | contig 18269 bp, 17 predicted proteins | sample YL17G14_18_MG_FD_203921 | JGI IMG/M metagenome (GOLD analysis project Ga0315296, IMG submission 203921) | Sediment microbial communities from Yellowstone Lake, YNP, Wyoming, USA - YL17G14_18 | ecosystem: Environmental > Aquatic > Freshwater > Lake > Sediment | place: USA: Wyoming | collected... | reverse complement strand
GTCACATAGCTGGATGCGTCTGACGCTAGGTAGACAACCGCTCCGGTAATGTCATCTAGACCAGCCTTGCGCCCCAGCGGTACCCGCTGGGAATAGCGTCTCACAAATTCGTCGTTCTCCTTGGGGTGCGCGACGCCACCTGGGGAGATGCAATTCACTCGTATTCCCTGCTCTCCCCAGTATGCTGCTAGGTACCTTGTCAGGGAGATTACTGCGCCTTTGGCCGCCGCATAACCAGCATACCCAAAGATGCGTTTCGGCGGAGCATTGCCGAAGCCCGCATAGAGCTCTGCTAAGTTCGCGCCTTCGTATATCCGTTGATCGTTGCCCACGATACCGTATATGGACGCGAGCAGGATAATGCTGCCGTTTCTTTGAGACTCCATGACACGACCCACCTGTTGGGCAACCAGGAAAACCCCATCAAGCTCTACATGCATGAGTTTCTGCCATCCCTCAAGTGAACACTCGGTAAAAGGCATGTAGTGGTCTGGTAACGCTGTGGTCGCACAATATACCAAGACATCAATACGTGAGGTCTCTTTAGTCACTCCGTCGACAAGCATTCGCACAGACTCGGAGTCAGTCACATCGACACTACGCTGTTGGATGCCAGCCGAGGATAGGATGCTGGGGTCTCGGGCAACCGCCAGAGAAGGTGCCGGAAGGTCAGCTGCATAAACGTGTGCATCAAACTCTGCCAGGCCGGCACTGAAACGGCGACCAAGAAAACCTCTGCCGCCGACGACCAGCGCAACTTTGTTCGAGAGATCAAACCTCTTGTGCATTGCCAAGACACCTACCCCCTCTGGTCCAGTCCAAGTATCCAACTCGGTAAATTCGTCATACATCCTGATTTGGCTGACGCAAAAGCCGAGCGCACTATAGCTAGACTGCGTGTCGCTCGCCGGGCATCAAACTCGTGTCGTACTCGCCCTTCTTTAACATACCTCAGAAACGTACGAATCTCATCAACGTATGCTTGGTTCGAGTCATAGTCGGGCTTTTCAAAGACCACGTGCGGAGAAGACTCGCCCTCAAGCCGGACGATCACTCTCGGGTGAACTAGGTCGTAGCTCACCCACCCTCTCTCACACGAGATTACCCCACATCGATGTAGAGGGCGCTGGATGTAGTCCAGATGAACCTGACTTACAGCTCCCGAGACATGCTGGATCATGATGTCTGAAATGACATCAACATTCAAAGCGAGAAGATTCGACTTGGGGAGCAGACACGACACAGCACGTGCCGGGCCAAGCAATTCGAGTGCGAGGTTAACCTCATGAATAAGAGTTAGCGTGACTCCGCCTCCTAGATCCCTACGTGCGGAGTAGGCTTTGCGATAGTCTTCGTACGGATGCCAATCAGGTAGCCAATGTCCTACTTGACATTGAAAGACCAACGGTCTACCTAGTCTGTTGCTTTCAAGAAGCTCGTTGATCTTTCGGACAACGGGGTGGAACTGCAGGTCAAAGCCCACAAAAGTGATTACTTTGTGTGATTCTGCTTGATCGAGAAAGGACTTGACGTCACCAAGCGAGCATGCCAGAGGCTTTTCAATGAAGAGTCCGTGAACATGAGGGATGAGATGAGAAGCTGTTTCCAAGTGCAGGCTGGACGGATTGCTGATGATTACGATGTCTGGCCTTGAGCCGATCAAATGTTGCCAGTCCTGTACCTCTTTCACGCAGAGGGTTGGGTCAAGCTCCTTGAAATGACCCTCCCGACTTCGCAAAGCAATGATGTCCGTGACGCCCAAACTGCGCAAGTTGCGAATATGTCGTTGTCCTATTGAACCGGCTCCCAGAACTGCAGCCCGTCGGACCTCGTACCGTTCCTTCAATTTGATGTCGGATTGCTTGCTCACACGCTCCAAGTATCGTGCTTCGCAATCACGGTTGATCGCCACGACCTCTGGGTGCTTTCTAAGAAATCGAAGAATCTCATCCAGACTGAAGACTCTTCCTGGACGATGTAGATGCGCAAACACTGCTCTGAAGAACTCCAAATCCTCTGGGTAGTCAAGAGTCATCCGCAGATTCGGGTTCTTGTGCAGCGAGTTCCTTATGGGCAGATCGTACACTTCGAATAGATCTGTATCCGTGAAATATCGTTCCCAAACCTCTGTGTCTTTGCTATCTTTGATCTCAAGGGCTTTTCGAAGTGCTGAAGCTTTGATCCCGTAGCAATAAGCACCATGCGGAAGATCGAGGGCACGAATTAGATCTGCATGCGTGTGTTCAAATGCAGCCACAACCTTATCAGCGTAGAAGGGATCGACAAACGGGCAGTCAGCGGTAGCGCTCAAGATGAAATCGACACCAAATGCAGTCGCGCCGTCGCTCAGTCTCTTGAGGACGTCATCTTCGTCTCCGCGGAAGTAACTGACGCCCTCGCCAGCCGCGAGTTTGACTAGCCGGTCGTCTTGAGGATTCGTCGAGGTGCAGATAACAATCTGACTGACCTGCTTCGCGACTTTGATCCGATCAAGCATATGTGCGAGAATCGGCCGGCCGCAGATCTCCTTCAGCAGTTTCTCCGGTAGGCGAGTTGATTTCAATCTCGCAGTGACTAGAAAACCGACTTTCATGGCCCATCTTCCTGTGCAGCTATGAGCTTGGAGGCGGCAACAGCCAGTGATGATAGCGACCCAGCCGGGCGTGATCGGCCACGGCCCTGATCTCGACAGGAGATCCTCTGATAGATCTGCCGTGTCCACGTTGTGCCCTCAATTCTCCGGCCTCTGAGGGTCTCGGATGCAAGCAAGGGGTGCGAGCAGCAGACTCGGGCAACAGACAACCACTATCCCCCTTGCCTGGTGTGTGCTTTCACAGCGGTCACAACGAAGTGCGTGATAGCCTTTCGCTGGTTGTCCAGAGTTCTCGTGGACAGCTCCATGCTCGCGAGTCGCAGTCGACTCTCTCTTAGTACTCTGACAATGTCATTCCGCGTGAAGAAATGGACTCTCCCTTTCCCAGCAAATGGACCTTCAGGAATGGAGGCGTAGGTTCCACTCTCAAGTTTCGTTCCTGATCCCCAGCCCCACGATCCGCTTTTGATCATCATAGAGAAGAACTTCCCGTGAGGTTTCAGCACTCGACAGACTTCTTTCATGATTAGAGCAACATTCCCCCACGTGTTGTGTTGGATGGAAGCTACATCGATGGCTCCATCAAAGTAGCCCGTCGGACAAGGGAGGGCCACAAGGTCGCTAACGGCAACAGAGGCAGAGAGCTTCTCCTCCTTCATTCTCGTCTGTGCCCTCCGAGCTGCAGCGCTTGAGCCGTCCACCCCGTATGCGTCGAAGCCTTCCTTCGCAAGGTACCAAAGGCATGCGCCTGTACCGCAACCTAGGTCGAGTATCCTGACGCGCGATCTTTCGTTCGCATTGTAGTAATTCGCGGCTACAAAGCGGATCAGTTCCTCTGGAGGATATTTCCCCCAAGTCCTTGACCGGAAGACTTGTTCCCAAGTTGGGTCCCAGCTCATGAGATCAATTCCGGCGGTCACTGAGCTCCACGTATATATAAGGGCCGATTCATCGAGGATCGCGACCCCGGAGTTTCGATTCTTGCCGCAAGTTGTCAAAATCGGAGAAAGGCAAGTTGGAGAAGGATGCCCGGTCATGATTGTAGCTGAAGCCGGGGTGAATCATAATGGCAGGTTGGATCTCGCAAAGAAACTGGTGGATGCCGCGAAAAACTCAGGGGCAGATGCCATCAAGTTCCAGACATTTGTGGCTGAGAGAGTCGTCTCGCGCCTAGCTCCGAAGGCAACCTATCAAATTGATACCCAAGAACCGGGTGAGACCCAGCTTCAGATGGTGAAGAAGCTTGAACTCTCGAGAAGCAATTTCGCTGAGATCGCTCGATATGCCGGGAGGAGGGAGATTGTCTTCATTTCCACCCCATTTGACGAAGATAGCGCGGATTTCCTGGAGAGACTCGGTGTGCCTGCCTTCAAGATAAGCTCTGGAGATCTGACTCACACACCATTTCTCAGCCATGTGGCCAAGAAAGGGCGACCAATGATAGTCTCGACTGGCATGTCTACCTTGGATGATGTGAAGGTAGCTGTTGAAGCGGTGAGATCCTGTGGGAACCGAGAAATCCTGCTAACACACTGCGTCTCCAGCTACCCGGCACCGATAGGGGAGGCAAACCTTCGTATCATGGAGACACTGAGGTCTGCCTTCGAAGTTCCTGTTGGATATTCCGATCATACCTTGGGTTTCGAAGTGGCAATCGCTGCAGTGGCCCTTGGTGCTTGTCTCATTGAGAAGCACATTACACTGGACAAGTCCTTGCCAGGACCGGATCACCGAGCGTCCCTCGATCCCGCTGAGTTTGCGCGAATGACAAAAGCCATAAGGCTAGTGGAACAGGCTCTCGGTTCGCGGACCAAGTCCTATGCCGAGAGCGAGCGAGACGTTATGAGAGTCGCTCGAAGGAGCATTGTTGCAAGCAGAGATATACTTGAAGGTGAAACCATCCATCGTGACATGCTTGACTTCAAACGCCCCGCGACAGGCTTGCCACCTTCGAGACTTCCACTCGTGCTCGGTCGTCAAGCAAGAAGAAAGATACTCGCGGATGAAGCCATCGAAGAAGAAGATCTGAGATGAACCCGTCACGCAAGCGCAAGATCATCTATCTCACTGGAACCAGAGCAGACTATGGCTTGATGCGTTCGACGCTTATGGCGATTGATCAGCACCCAAAGCTCAAGCTTTCGCTGATAGTGACAGGTACACACCTTTCAAAGAAGTTTGGTCATACTATCGACGTCATTCGGAAAGATCCTTTTCAGATTGGTAGCATCATTCGCCTTCCTGAGGAAACTAGGCCACTTGACATTGCAAAGGCCTTCAGCATCCTTGTCGATGAAATAGCCGTGGCATTACATAGGTTAAGGCCACAGGTCTTGCTTCTTGAGGGTGACCGATTCGAAGCACTGGCAGGAGCGGTCGCGGCAGCATACCTGAATGTTCCTATTGCACATGTGTCCGGCGGTGACGTCTCAGGCTCGATTGACGACGCGGCGCGCCGCGCCATCACGAGTTTGTCTAGCATTCATTTCCCCGGCACGCGGATGAGCGCAGATCGAATCAGGAAGATGGGAGAGGAGCCTTGGCGGATCTACACGGTAGGGACGGTCGGCGCAGACCGCCCTGCCCGACTTCGCCAGCAAAGTAAGACAGTTGCTGCAAGACTCGGCCTAGATCCAAAGAAACCAATAATCCTTGTCAGCCAGCACCCAGTTTCTACCGAAGTAGAACAGGCACGGGCACAGATGGAAGCGACGATGCGTGCCATAATTCAACTTGGGCAGCAAACAGTTGTGTGCTATCCTAATCAGGACGCGGGCGCAGATGACATCATCAGGGTAATTAAGCGCTGTCAACGTCTGCCGTTCATTCGCATAATTAGGTCTCTTCCGCGTGACGAGTTCCAAGCATTGATGAGGGAGGCCACGGTGATGGTGGGCAATTCTAGCGCAGGTATTGTCGAAGCACCTGGGCTCAAGCTGCCGGTCGTCAACATTGGGACGCGTCAGTGGGGTAGGCAGCGCGGCTCAAACGTCATCGACGTTCCCCACAGGGCCGATGCCATCAAGCGTGCCATCATGACTGCAAGTAGCCAAGCTTTTGGTCGCAAGCTTCTACTTGCACGCAACCCGTACCGCGACAGAAAAACGCCACAACGCATTGCACACTTGCTAGCTACTGTAAGACTCGATCAGCATTTGCTTCATAAGAGAATCACATTCTGACGTGTCGAGATCATGCCACGACCAACAGCGAGCCTACTTGCGGATTCCACTGTGCCCATTGGTAGCGAATTCTCACTTGAAGATGCGGACATTCGCATCAAGCGAAACGAACAAGGCGCGTTCATTCCGAAAGCTTACAGGAAGTATTGGGTTGCCAGTGGCCGTGACGCCCTCCTTGCACTGACGAAGGGCCTTCGGCTCAGCCGGGGAGATGAGTTGCTTCTCCCGAGCTACATCTGCCCTGAAGTCATTCAGGCCCTGGTACCGCATGTCCGCGTGTCGTACTATCCTGTGAAGGCGGACCTTTCGATCGATGTTTGTTCGTTCAAGAGCTGCATTTGTCCGACAACGCGAGCAGTGCTTCTCGTGCATTACTTTGGGTTTCCACATCCGCAACTGGATGACGTAGCGAGAGCGTGCAAGGACCAGGGAGTCATGTTGATCGAGGATTGCGTCCAGGCAGCATTCACGAAAAGAAACAGAGAGGCCCTTGGGAGTGTTGGAGAGGCTGCATTCTGCAGCCTTCGCAAGTTCCTACCTATTCCTGATGGGGGCTGGTTGGTGACGCATACGTCTCTTCCAATCAAGCTCAAGGACTCGCCTGCCCACCGAGATTACGCTCGACTTCGTGAAGCTGTGTTGCGCACGAAAATCCTGAACCTCCGGAATCCAAAACGCATCCCAGATTCGTTTTTCAATGACGTATTCAAGCTAGCTGATCGTGGCTTTGGATATCCGAAGCCGGCGCCAATGGCGAGGCTGTCGCTGGACCTGTTGAAGCGATTCCCTCTGAGCAGCTGGGCACGTCAGCGCCGAAAGAACTTCCAGCAGCTGCTCCAAATACTTCCTAAGAAAGTTAGGCCGGTCTTCCGGCATTTGCAGGCAGGCGTGGTTCCTTTGGGGCTCCCAATCATTGTCCGACGGAGAGATGCGCTACAACAGGAACTTGCCGCTAAGCGCATCTATGCACCAGTCCACTGGAGACTGAACGCGGTCCCTCAAGAGTTCGAGGATGCGTGGGAGCTTTCACGTCAGCTTCTCACTCTTCCTGTGGATCAAAGGTATGAGGCCTCAGATATGGGGACCATTGCAAGGGTGATTCGTCACTGTGCCTGAGGTCGTGAAGTTCAATGACAACACACAGGGATCAGTCTCACTGGTAGGATTCATGCTGACGGAGTTCACGAGAGAGGAAATCCGGAATGCGCGTTGATGGCGATATCAGAATCCTTACCACAAGGCAGACCGAGGAGTGGAGGCAGCTGGTGAAAGGCGCCACGGAGAAGGACATCCACTTTGAACCGGAATACCTGAAAGTGTTCGAAGAGAGCTGCAACGAAGAGGCGCGCCTCTTTATCTATGAAGATGCGAAAACCTATGTGGCCTATCCCTTCTTTGTCCGCAGAGTAGACGTCCTACCCTTCTTCAAGCAGTCCAACAAGGTCAAGGGGGGGATGTCGGATATTGTCTCCCCTTGGTACTTTGGAGGCCCAATCGCCCGATTCACTGACGATTCGATTGAGGAAGAAGTGTATCGACAGTTCCTAGACAGATTCCACACCTACTGTGTCGACAACGGCATTGTTGCGGAGTTTACTCGGCTCCATCCGCTATTCAGGAGCCACTTGGTGTATCGCAGGTTGACGCCAGAAACTAGGAGTGACAGGTGCGTAGTGTACATCGACCTTCAGCAGGATGGGGAGCTGATATGGCACAATCTCAGTAAATCAAACAGGAATGCCATCACCAAAGGAAGGAGACTCGGAGTTGAGGTCAAGATCCTGCAGGCGAACGAAGGCCTATCTGAGTTTCAGCAATTGTATGATGCTACGATGAGACGAAAGGACGCTCGAGATGAGTACTTGTTTCGGCCAAGCTTTTTTGAGAGAATGGCGACCCTCATGCCTGACTCGGTCACGATAGTCTCTGCGCGATTTGAGGGACGAACAATCGCGTCTTCGATGTTCCTGCACAAGTATGGATTTGTTCATTACTATCTTTCAGGCTCCGATGCGAAGTTCCTCAGTCTTTGCCCCAATAATGTTCTATTGTACGAAGCCATCCTGTGGGCGAAGAACTTGGGTTACAAGTACTTCGTGTTGGGCGGCGGTTACCAGCCTCACGATGACCTTTTCAGATTCAAGCGCAGCTTCTCGGATACCCTGGCAGACTTCTGCGTCTACAAGAAAGTGCACGACGAAGAAGCCTACGAAAGGCTCTGTCAGTTGCGAGACTCCTACGACAGCTCGATGAAGATATCTACCGCCAAGACTGAATACTTTCCGGAGTACAGGAAGCCATGACCCAATCTGCGCCCAAGATTCCGCTAAGCAAACCACTCATCGGCGAAGCGGAGGAAGAGCTTGTCATCAGGGTGCTGAGGAGCGGGAGGCTGGCCAGAGGACCTGTGACAAGAACGTTCGAGACCAATCTTGCCAGGTACGTCGGTATGAAACATGGGCTGGCAGTCTGCAACGGGACAGCTGCGTTGCATCTGGCTCTCCTAGCTCACGGGATCAAGCCCGGCGACAAGGTGATAACAACTCCCTTCACATTCGTCGCATCTGCTAATTGCATTTTGTACACAGGCGCAAGGCCTGTCTTCGTGGATATTGATCGGCAGACCTACAACATTGACCCCGAGAAGATTGGCGAAGCCATCGATCGAGACACCAAAGCCATATTGCCCGTGCACGTGTTCGGGATTCCTTGTGACATGAAGCCGATCATGGAACTTTGCGAAGATCACCATCTGACATTGATCGAGGATGCATGTGAAGCACTGGGTGCTACGTACGACGACAAGGCAGTGGGCAGCTTCTCGACCTCATGCTTTAGCTTCTACCCAAACAAACCCGTAACCACGGGCGAAGGGGGAATGCTCCTTACAAACAGCGATGACGTTGCAGCAAGAGTCGATGCACTTCGAAACCAAGGTAGACTGGGCGGAGAGTGGCTCTCGCATGAATTGCTCGGTTACAACTATCGTCTAAGCGACATTCTCGCTGCAGTAGGCATCGCGCAACTCCGGAGAATCAAATCGATTCTCCGCAGACGACAGGAAGTTGCTGACACGTACTCGAGACACTTGCAAGGCACTAATGTGCGCACACCTCTCATAACTGAAGGCCGCTCGTGGTTTGCGTACGTGGTTGAAGTGGAGAAACGAGATGACGTGGCAAAGAAAATGAACGAAAGAAGGATAGAGTGTAAACCATACTTTCCGCCCGTTCATCTGCAGCCACCCTACAGATCACTCGGATTCAAGGAGGGCGAGTTCCCGGTTTGTGAGGAAGTCAGCAGGAGGGTACTGGCACTTCCTTTCTACTCTCAGATGTCAAGGACAGAGGTCAGATTTGTCGTCTCTCAACTGAAGCGATGCCTCTAGGAAAGCGTGCTGGGGCACTTTCTCTCCATGTGCTCACTCACATGCGAGTGCCAATATTGTGACAGTTGGCAGAGGAAGCACGAGCGGATGCGATCAGAACACCATCAAGCCTTCCAACGATCACGACTGCCTTGCTCACGCCGCCGCCCACTCCTGAGATGAGCCAGCTACCTTACGGATTTCGCTAGCAGGTAAGCATGTTTCGCCTTACTTTCACTCTTGTTATCGACGATGATAGTCCAACAATCACTTCACCTTACGAACAGAATGTGGTGGCTCCTGTAGCTGGCCCAACTGTCCAATCTCTCTACCCTTGAAAACCCGACCTGAGACGCCACTTTCTCAAGATGACGCGTCTTGACCCAAAACCCGCCCATATGCGGGGCGTACACGGGGAAGAAGTAACTCAGAATGTCAAGTAGGTTTCTGTATTTCTCTTTCATGTGCGGGTCGTTATACCACATGTGCCGCTTCGAGTAGTCGGGATCATCGAGCAGGTATACACGGCCATCAGCGGACGCAATATCCAGAAGGTTCTTGAGTACAATAGGGTAACAAGCTGGGTGAACATAGAAGAACACTTGGGTCAACAGAACCTTCGCGTACCTTTCCGCCTTCCGCCTCATCGCAGTGACGTCGTCCACATAGAATAGGTCGTTTCCAAAACGTCTTCTTGCACAAGAGACGAGGTAGCTCGATGAATCGAATCCCCTAATCCGAAAGCCATTCTTGTGAAACAAATGTGTGAGCTGCCCGGCGCCGCACCCTGCGTCCAACAAGGTGTCGTCTCTTTGCGGCTTCACCACATCCGTGATCTTGGCGTAGTAGGATTCAAAGAATTCGTCCGAAGTATCCCCGTGAGTCCTATCAGAGACCGCCCAGTAGCTTCTGGCGACATTGCGCGCGACAGTCGCAGACGCACTCACGGCGGCCATTAGGAACAGGTATTTCACCAGGCGGGGAACACGATGCAATTACGTCCTTCCTCTTTGTTGCTCTGTGGTTCCTCACGCGCGGATTCCGGGCCGCGATTCATCGCATCCTGGCTGCATGACACGCATGACGACCGCAACCCTCTTGGCCGCGCAGCCATCCATCTCTGCCTTTTGAATTACATTAGCAGTCTAAGATGCTACGCCTTGTTTTCAGTCTTGTTATCGATATTGTTAATGGCGGTCCAGAATGCGGGGCGGTACGCTCATCCGTGGACTATCAGCCCGGCTCTACCCTCGCCATCGAGCTCGCGGATAACGACCTCGAGGGCGGTACCGTTGTTGATGCACAATGGCTCCCTTGTATGTGAAAAACGGAAGACAGTCTGTTGAAGTACAGATGGGACACTAAGTTCGTTTCATACTAGGTCTTCTTCCGAGGTTTACAGGCTAAATGGCGGCCAGGCGCCCTTTCCACCAATCGATAGTCTGTCGCAGTCCCCGTTCGACGTCGTATTTGGGGCGCCACCCTGTTCTCTCCTTCAGCATTGAATTGTTGGCACAGATGAATGCGGGTTGAGAATTGGGTGTGAGTGCCCGGGTTCTGACAAGACACTCGCGCCCCATGATAGCACCAATTCTCCTCGCAATGTCTTCCACCGTCACGGGTTTGCCGGACCCGACGTTTACTGGTCCGTCTATGAGACTCTTGGCGACCGCCAAGAGAGCGGCGGCAACGTCCTCCACATGCAGATAGTCACGGACCTGTTGATTCTCCGAAATCTCAGCTGGCTTGTTTGATACTAATGAGGAAACGATGTATGGAACCAGTCTCTGTGGCGATTCGAATGGACCATACATGTATTAACGTCACGAATTAGCTCGATCGAAAACCAATGTGGCTATGCTTGCAGGATGGAGCGCAGAGTATCACAGACGTATCGAACTTGGTCCTTGGTTATCCCAAGTGAGCAGGGCAGGTTCAGGCCGTAGGGAGAAATCCTGTACGCATTCATGTTGTTTTCTTTCGCGTGCTTCGCTTGAGGAAATCTCTCATAGGCTGGAAGAGAACTCAAGGGATAGAATATGGGACGAGAGCTGATGCCCTTCTGAGATAAATGGGCCATGAGTTTCTCCTTTTCAAGGCCGAACTTTTCGTTGAGAATTACGGTTACCATCCAATAGGCGTGCTTGGTATGAGGTGGTTCGTAATTTAGTGTCATTCCCTCAATTTTGCCGAGTTCGGAATTGTACCAATCGAAGATTCGCCGTTTTCTGCCAACCAATTCGTTGACTCGTTCAAGTTGAGCTAGGCCGAGAGCTGCCTGCAGGCTAGACATCTTGTACTTGTAGGCTATCTCCGCATTCCAGAACATCTTTTCGCTAGGTGCGCGACCGTGGTCGCTCAGGAACTTAGTCCGGTTGTAGAGTTTCTCGGAATCAGTTACAAGCATTCCCCCTTCACCTGTTGTCAATACTTTGGAACCATGGAAGCTGAAGACCCCTGTGTCTCCAAATGTACCCGCCTTACGGCCTTTGTATTCCGTCCCAATTGCTTCAGCAGCGTCCTCGATGATTGCGATCCCATGTCTTCTAGCAATATCGCAGACCTTGTCCATGTCAGGTATTCCGCCGTAGAGATCAACCGGGATGACCGCCTTCGTTCTAGGCGTTATGGACTTTTCTAGTGACTCAGCGGAGATGCACCAGGTCTTCTCATCAACATCTGCGAAGACTGGTGTTGCGCCCACGTATGATATTGGTGCCGATGTTGCGATCCACGTCAGATCGGGCACAATGACCTCATCACCCGCTCCCACGCCTAAGGCCAAAAGGGATAGGTGAAGGCCGGAGGTGCAGGAAGGAAGCGCGAGGGCGAACTTTACGCCAAGGTACTCAGCGAAGGCTTTCTCAAAACGCTCATTATACGTATTGGCCTTTGAATACCATGCATTTCGGACGGCGTCAGTTACGTAATCTACCTCTTTCTGCGTTATGGAGGGACCTGCAATTGGGATTCGTTCCATGCTCATTACTTCACGCACCTCAAGTAGCCATCCGGCGCAACAGTGATGAGAAGTTTACTTTCAATTTCCTTATCAATCACGAACCGATCATTTTTCTTTAGGAATTCATGAACCGCTGTCTTGGGGTTATTGCCCTTCCCCCAAGGCCTGTCGGCATAGTAGCCGTCCGGCATATCTTCGATTATCGTATCGAAGACCACTAGGTAGCTATGCTTTGTAACGAGGGGGGAATAGAGGTTCAGCTCTTTCAACACGTGATCATGCGTGTGGTTGGAGTCCAACGCAACAAGCACACGCTTCTTGGCTTGAGCTAGTTCACGCGCAACTTGCACGGTCTTCCTATCAGTAGATGAACCTCGGAACATTCTGATACGTTTTGACAAGGGGTGGTTTTCGATGGCCCGTCTGTTATGTTCCCGGATATCGACGTCAATTCCTAGGACTTGGCCATTCTTCCCAATCAGTTCGAGCATTGAGGCGTAGAAGATAAGTGAGCCACCGCGTGCGATTCCCGTTTCTATGATGAGGTCAGGTTTCACTTGCCAGACTATTTCTTGCATGGCGATTATGTCTTGTGGAAACTGAATGATAGGGAGTCCGAGCCAACGGAAATTGTAGGAGTATTTGTAAACCGATGCATCTGCAATCCATCTCTTGGAATCTTCTGAGAGTTTGTGATCTTCTCCAAGTTTTTTGATGTTTTCGCGTTTCTGTGCCTCAAAATCGTCTGTGGTCAATCGGCTCAGCCCCAATGAATCTATAATCTGCGCATTACAGCCATTCTTATTGGACTGAACTTGCCGAACCAAGGCAATTTGACCGCAAGCTCATGAATCTCATGATTGTAATCGGGCTTTTCGCCACGCATTTGACACATTGCAGAGTAAATGACCCGAGTAGCGAAATAGTATGAGCTAGAGAAATCCTTGAAAGTGATATTTCCGAAGAAGCGCTGCGCGCACCTGGTAAAGTCACCTTCTCTGAAGTACAGATTGTGCCATCTGATTGGTATCTCCGGTAAACCAACTGATTTCCTAGCCTCGTTCATATTCTCCTGTCCTTCTACGAAGTTCTCAATGGCTACGTAGTATCCGCCCGACTTTGTGTGTTCAGCGATCTGGGACATTGCATTTTGTTGACTCTCACTTGATTCAAGATTAATCAAGCAACGGTCGCTGAGGACTATATCATATTTCGCGTTGCCGCACGCTTTCGCGAGTTCTGTAACATCACCGACGGTCAACTCTATTTGATTTCTATACCGTGGTTCGGAATGAAGTCGCTTCGTGGCGATTTCTATCATGGTCGCGCTATAGTCAATTCCATGAAATCTGACATGAGGAAATGCGAGGGCTAGTTTCGCAGTGGAGTACCCGTCGCCACAGCCAACATCCAGTATGGTGCCGTAGCTTAGTATTCCGATTTCCCTAAAGGTTTGAATTATCGTGTTGATCTCGAGCTCTCGCAAATGAACGTCGTCAGTTGTCGAGGATATTGCGCCTAAGTGCTGCTTTGCTCGTTCGTCCCAGTATTGCTTTATCTTTTCTCTCGTCTTCTGTGCGGTATCGAGAGACAACTGGGGAGCCTCCTACTCGTTTTTGACGCCCCAGTCGTATGCGATATGGTTGTTCAGAGGATCCAATCGTGTTGAACGGGAAGGATCGTGAGGGTGTGTACAACAGTTCGCGATTATCGCGTAGGGCTCGCTCATTCCTTTTATGCCGTTCCACAACTCCGGAGGAATGACAACAAGGGAATAATTGTCAGGCCCCAGGTAAATCTCCATGAGCCTGCCTTTTGTAGGCGAGTTGTTTCTCTCATCGTAGAGCACAATCTTAACCCGCCCGAATATGCAGGCGTAGTTTAGGGTCATGTCTTTGTGCTTATGCCAGCCTTTGATAGCGTCCTTGTAGACTGTTGAGAAGTAGATTTCTCCGAAACGAACAAAATGAGGGTCAGTTGAGCGTAGCATGTGGTAGACTGTTCCCCGCTCATCGGGTATCCGTCGTAGAGGGATCACCTTAACGCCGTCAATGAAGTCGCTCCCTTTGAAGACCTTGACGCCGTCCACAGGTCTCGCGCTAGTTGTGGCTTTCATTTCGTTATCCACCAATTATCTTGGGCTGTGGCAAAGGAATAATGAACTTTCCACCACGACGGACATACTCGGACTGCTGCCTGAGCACTTCCTCTGCAATGTTCCACGCTAGAATCAGGGTGAATTCAGGCATAGCTTCCAATAGGCGTGCGGGGGGATAGATGGGTAGCCGGACGCCGGGAATGTAGCGCCCCTGCTTGTAAGGACTGACATCAACAACGAAATCGAGAATGTCCGGTCCAATTTCGCAATAGTTCAAGAGAACAGTACCCTTTGCTGCCGCACCGTATGCTGCAATGCTGTGTCCATCTTTCTTGATCGACATAAGCAAAGCCGTTAGAGCGTCCTTGACTCTTGTTACTCGATCTGCGAAGCCTAGGTATGTCTCTGCTCGCTCAACTCCCCATTCTCTTTCTTCTCGAAGCAGAGACTGAACCGATTTCATTGGTTTCCCGCTGTGTGCGACGTATAGACGGAGAGATCCACCATGTAAGGGAATGTGCTCAACATCTTTCAAAACCATTCCGTGCTTTTCGAACAGCCTGTTCAGAGCGGTAGCAGAGAAGTAGCAGAGGTGCTCATGGTATACTGTGTCGAACTCTGAGTTGTCGATCATATCTTTGATATAGGGTACTTCGATTACAGCGATGCCGTCTCTTTTCAGTAGGATTCCAATGCCTTCAACGAAACCGTTGAGGTCAGCAACATGAGCCAACACATTTTTCGCAATTATCACGTCTGCAATGTGCACTCTTTTGCATAGCTCCAGAGCTAGCTCGCGTCCGAAGTAGCCACATAGTGTTGGAACCCCTTTAGCTTCGGCGACTTCAACCACGTTCTTAGCGGGGTCTATTCCTAGCACGGGAATGTGTCTTGTCAAGAAGTATTGAAGCTGATACCCGTCATTGCTTCCCAGCTCTACCACGAAACTTTCGGAATTAAGCCTGCGTGATTCTATGAGTCGCCCCGCCAGTTGTTCTGACTCCTGCAACATAGTCTCAGAGTAGGCTGAGAAGTACAGGTAGTTGTCAAAGAGCGTCTCAGGTAGGACCGTTTCTGTGATTTGCACCAAGGTGCATTCGGAACAAAAAGCTAGCTCAAGCGCATACACAGGTTCTGTCTCCTGCAATTGATCGGCTGTAAGTGAAGCATTCGCGAGTGGCATCTTGCCGAGAGATAGAACGACCTGCAACTTGTCTGTCCTGCATAAACGGCAAGGTGGAGTTGAGTTGGTCAATCTGTCTGCCTCAGGAACGTGCGATACCATTCGATCGTTCGCTCTAAGCCTTCCTTGATTGTGAAGATCGGACGCCAGCCCAAGATTCTGCGCGCTTTCGCTGAACTTAGGTATTGCTCGCGTATTTCGCCTGTGGCATCGTTGCGGATTTCGGGCTTTAGCTCTGACCGCATCAATTTGAGCACAAGATTCACGATGTCGAGAACACTCATCGGCTGCTCGTTCGAAAAGTTGAACGCTTGGCCATAGAGTCTTCGGTCATTAGCTAGGCGTTCGGCCAAAAGGATGTTGGCCTGCACCGCATCTTCCACGTAGAAATAGTCGCGGACGTACCGGCCGTCAGATCGTATGATTGGGCGTTTTCCACGTATGACTGAACGGATCGTTCCGGGGATGATGCGGTTCCAATTGATGTCGCCACCCCCGTAGAAATTGCCGCAACGAGTAATGCCAACGGGCAACCCGAATGTGGCTGCATATGCATGTGCGATCAGATCAGAGCATGATTTACTGACGTCATAGGGGTGGGTTCCCTGTAGTGCATATTCCTCGGTGTAGGGAAGCCTAGAATGTTCGCCGTATGCTTTGTCAGAGGATGCAATGACAATCTGTTTCACGGTCGGGGTTCTCCGACATGCTTCGAGCACCGACCAGGTCCCACGAATGTTCGATTCGAAAGTTGAGAGAGGGTTACGGTTAGCGATTGGGACGATTGTTTGAGCGGCCAAATTGAACACTGTGTCGATTTCGTATTCGCCGAGTATTCTCTCCAAAAGTGACACATCTTCTAAATCTCCTCTGACTACTCTAACACGCTCGATTGTGCCCGCACGTACCAGTTCACTCTGCGGCACCCAATCTCGAACTAGACACACGGCATCGGCATGGAGTTCTAGCAACCTCTTGATGAGCCAGCTTCCCAGGAGGCCGGATGCGCCGGCGACAAAGACAGGTCGGTCTTGCCAGAATTCCCTGCCAATTCCTTCCAATTACTTTCACACTCTCCAAGGTGGCCTGCCGGACTGCCAGGCACTTTCTAGGACCCGGAGATCTCTCAGCGTATCCATAGGTTGCCAGAAATCGCCATGCCTAAACGCAACTAGCTGACCCTCCGTAGCAATTTTCTCCAAAGCGTCGACCTCTAGGCTTGTGTCATCATCATGAAGGTACTTGAAAATTCCAGGTTCGAAAACGAAGAATCCGCCGTTGATCCAGCCCTCAGACATCTGTGACTTTTCGGCAAAAGTGGACACGAGATCGCCATTTAGGATGAGAGCCCCAAATCGTGCAGGGGGTCTCACGGCTGTCACAGTTGCCAACCGCTTGTGAGATTTATGAAACTCAAGTAACCTTTGCAGGTCAACATTGCTTAGTCCGTCACCGTAAGTCATCATGAAAGTCTCGTCCTTCAACCAGGGTCGAAGCCGCCTGAGTCTTCCTCCCGTGTTTGTGTCAAGTCCTGTATCGATCAAGTGCACGGTCAAGTCTTCATGTTCTCGCGTTTGAGGCTCGACCTTTCCGTCGGCGAGGTTTATTGTTATGCTGCTGTTCAGCAAGTTGTACTCTAGGAAATAGCGCTTTATCATCTCGCCTTTGTAACCTGTGGCTATGCAGAATTCCTTGAAGCCATAATGAGCATAATACTTCATAATGTGCCAGAGTATCGGAATCCCTCCAATTTCCACCATGGGTTTCGGCTTTACATCAGTCTCTTCGGAGAGGCGGCTACCTCTACCGCCAGCGAGAATCACTACCTTCAAGTCTGCCCCCTTGCTATCTTCAATTCTCATGTCACTGGCTTCTCCAATTGTACCTTATAGTCATAGTCACCCGGGATTTTGATCTGACGGTAGTTGGCACGTACTTGTCCAAATCGTGAGTGCGATCATTTCGCGCAACGGTTCTGTTGCGTGGTTGCGGCATCTGGGAGGGGTGTTGCATCAGCGCGGCATGTCGGTGTGAGCTATGTCGGGGTTTCGTGGCTTAACAGGCTTAAGGGCTCCCTAGACGATGAGTACGATTGAACAGGTGAACTGACAGCCCGTACTTTCGGAACCCTCTTTGGTGTACCAGCGGTAGCCCTGTGACCAATCGTAATGGCAAGTACTGTTACGTTATGTGACTGAGTTCATTGGCGGTCTTGGCATCTGGCATTGCCTTCGTCTGGATTTTAGTATGTGTATGTTGCGTAGCATACGTAGTCGTTGTTCTGGTAGCCACTTGGCGTCCAAGTGGCCGGCATATCGTTGGCGAATGGGTAGCTCATGTATGCCATCTGTTTGGTTGCGCCAGCCTTGTAGGCTCGCAGAGAGTTGGCGTCCTCATTGAAGGCGATCCAGTACGTACCCGCCGCAAGGCTTGTGGGTGTGACGGCGATTGTGGTCCATTGTCCCGCGGTGACAGTTGTTGCAGCATTGTTAGCGACGACCAAGTTTCCAGGTGCACCAGCATTGTCTGAGTATATTGCAACTTTCACGTGTCCAGTGTTCGGCGAGTAGACGCTGACCTGCGTTACCGTCCCAGCTTGAGTTAGCGTGTACTTCGTAGCGCCGATGTAACCCGCACTCCCACCAACGGACGTTCCAGCTGCGGATATCGTGCCAAACGTGCCGGTCCCACCAGAACTTGAGGTCACCGTTACCGTACTTGTGCTGGTGGTGTAGGTTACAACCGTCAGGACGCCTTGAACTACAGCCGTCACGGTGGACCAGATGGTCGAGGTGGTCCAGCTGGTCGTCGTCGTGAAGATGGTTGTCGTGATGGTGACATTCGGCGCTTGCTGAGCGAAGAAAGCGCCAGCGTACAGACCCGA
>Ga0315296_10001860_pt1 | contig 18271 bp, 17 predicted proteins | sample YL17G14_18_MG_FD_203921 | JGI IMG/M metagenome (GOLD analysis project Ga0315296, IMG submission 203921) | Sediment microbial communities from Yellowstone Lake, YNP, Wyoming, USA - YL17G14_18 | ecosystem: Environmental > Aquatic > Freshwater > Lake > Sediment | place: USA: Wyoming | collected... | reverse complement strand
TATAGATCCTGTTAGATCTATTGAGTTCATACAGAATGTGCACTATAAGTGGCCGGTGAATGACGCACCTGTAACCGTATGCGCATGGACGGTTGATGGTGACACGAGCTATTCCAGGATCTTTGTTGATGTAAACGCATTCAATCCGTACCTGAAGGAATAGTAAATCTTGCAGTAAAGATGACTTTATGTGCACAAAGTAAAAAGGTAGCTACAAATCCTTTATGGGTTTAGGAAGATATGTTGGTGAGTATCTTCCCCATGGAGTATGTGGTCTTTCCAGAACACCCCATTTTTCGATTGCGCGTCTCAACTCTTTATGAACCTTTGCGTATTCTATAAGCGGTATTCCTTTTACTACTGCATCTATTGCCTGTTGCCACGCCATTGCACCTGCAGTGTATCCATCTGGATGTCCGAGCATTCCACCACCAGCCGGGATGACCTGGTCATTTCCGTATTCAGAATAAAGGACTTCCATCAATCCTGGATACATTCCAGCGGCTGGCATAGGCCATGTACGCTTAATATTAAACATCGGAGCAACTGAGATATGAGCAGTTCTGTAGCTTTCTTCAAGCCCGGTTGCAGGTGTACTGGACCACATGGTTGGTGAAAGCATGAAGTCCGCACCGCTCAGCCTGCAGATCTTGGTGAAGACAGGGAAGGCAATTCTGTCCAGGCTTGCCAGCATGTGTGATGGATGCAAGAAAAGTGGTACGTTTATCTCTGGGTCTTCCGCCAGCACTCTAAGTATAGAAGGACCTGACGAATAGGCAATAAGCAGCCCGTTTGCTCCAGCTTCTATCGCCTTTTTTGCCTTTTCCGGGAGCTTGTCCACATCATCAGTAATTGAGCAGAAGTAGATCACCTTTTTGCCGGTCTGCTTTTCGGCTTTCTCTAATGCTGCCATGACATGCTTGATCCTGTCGATATAATTGCTGTTAAATGGGTCGCTCGTCATCTCGTCATCTTTGATCAGATCGACACCACCAAGTGCTGTTTGATAGCATTGATCTGCTGTTTGTTCTGGTGTCATGCCCATCTTGGGCTTGATGATGTGCAGACTTAATGGGCGGTCATAGACACCCAGAATTTTCCTCGTGCCTTCAATACCGAATTTTGGTCCCATAAAATTGTCGCAGATCTTTTTGGCAAAACTCACGTCAACAAGCTTCAGTTTTTCTGGATAGATGAAGCAGTTGCCAGCAAAAGACATGAATATCATCGGGATGTTTATATTGTTTTCAAAGGTTTTGGTCGGAAATGCAAGCTGCACAACTGCTTTCTTGGAGCCGGGAGGCGCGGGTACCTCATAGTAGCCGACGACTTTTGCAGAGAGAGCCTCCCTCACCTCTGATGTGTCGTCCTTGATTTTTTCCCATGTGCCAGTTGATCCTTCAAGTGCCATCGCTTGGATCATTGCGAGGTGGTCAATGAACTCGTAACCAGGCAGGTTATCCTCAACGTAGTAGGTTGCAATTGTATAGTCATCCCGATCAACGCTCTCCAGCATATTCTCAAAGATGATAGGGTCATAGTGTCGCTTAATGGGTTTCCTCCAAATCTTTTAAATTTGTTAAATAATAACATATATAACCTTTATATTTATATTTTTTATCAATATTTAATGGAAATAAATTGAAATTTTATATTAGTTTGTTGAACAAAGCATCCTGTTTTAAGCTGAAGATTGTCCCCATTTATGGTGGGTATTAGCTTAGATTAAATTTTTGGAGAGTCTTGACCCAGAGGCAAGACCCTTAGGATGGGCTATAAAGCCCGTCCTTACTTTTATGAACCCATCCTTTTTACAAATATCCCCCGATTAATTTAGTTGCTTGCCTTGATTTAAGGCAAATCTTGTTAAACATTAATGATAAATGGTGTATTGTTGTGAACAAATATAATTCATCTGTTATTTCTTGTTGACTATAAACATTAACTCGCAAATTGAAGGGGGTTCATCTTTATATATGCTTTCTCAGAAAGAACGCCGGGATAAGATTGCTGAGATAATAAACATCAAGGGATTTGCAAGGATAGAGGATCTTAAAGAATTGTTTGGTGTTTCGGAGATGACCATCTACCGCGACCTCCAGAAGCTCGAGAATGACGGGTTGTTGAGGAAGACAATTGGGGGCGCGATAAAGAGCATAGATTTTTTCGTCGGCGGAGAATCTTCGTTTACCCAGCGACTTAAGACGAGCTGGGAAGAGAAGAAGGCAATAGCTAAAGAAGCTATAGGGATGATTGAAAATGGAGATTCGATCATTATTGATGCCGGTTCTACTCCGTACGCATTGGCTATGGAAATATCAAGGTCAGCTCTTAAGGAGCTGACAGTCATTACAAACTCTGTTATTGGACAGCTTGAGCTTTCAAAGAATAAAGATGTAAAGGTCTTATCTACAGGCGGGATGATGCGATATAATGCGCTTTCGCTTGTCGGCTCTTCTGCGGAGAAGTTCATAGAAAAGATATCCGTGGACAAGCTATTTCTTTCTACGAAGGCAATTGCCGGCGATGGAAGGCTGATGGATCCTGATCTTGATGAGTCGCGTGTTAAAGAGCTATATATAAGGTCGGCAAAAGATGTAATATTGCTTGCGGACCACAGCAAATTTGGAAAAGAAGCGCTTTGTAATTTCGCAAGCTTTTCAGATATCGATGTGTTAATTACTGATGCAGCAACTGACGAGGGAGCTCTGAGAATTTTCACAGAAGGAGGAGCTAAGATTATTAAAGCAGGGCTGCAACTAATGAATATTTAACTTGCGTTTCAGGTTTCCAGGTGTACTGTTTCCAGGTAGCATCAATTCTTTGTTCTTTGTCAAACTCCCGTTCTTATCTTTCATATATTATTTTTCAATATATTGTTAGTTAATATACTGTCAATGGGGCGCATATGGTATATGAGACAGGGATACAAGAGGTAAAGAGAAAAGACTTCAATTGGACTGGATCCCCGGTGTCCTTAAGATTTGAAACCAAATTGTAAATTATGGCATAAAGATGTTGGTAATTTAATTATCAAAAGATAAGGATTACAGTATTGACAACCTCGCCCATCTAATAGAAAATAAAAACGTTTTTTATAAAACGTTTTTATCTATACTCCAAGGATATACTTTTGTCAAAGAAAAAAAGAAGTGGCCAGATAACCATAAGGGATGTTGCCAGGGAAGCTGGGGTTTCAATCTCAACAGTTTCAAACGCCCTTAACAAATCTCGCTATGTGAAGAAGGAGACGCTTCAAAAGATAAGGAACGCAGCGGAAATGCTGGGGTACAGGCCGAACGTCATTGCGCGGGGTCTGAGGATCAAGAGCACTCGCTCGGTTGGGGTTATAGTCCCCGATATCGCCAACCCATTTTTTGCTGAGATGGTAAAGGGGATGGAAGAGGTCGCGCGAAACCTTGGTTTTACACTTATCCTGTGCTGCACTTATTACGATACGGATGAAGAAACAAGGCAGCTTGATCTGTTGATGAACAAATGGGTTGATGGATTTATATTTGCCTCAGGTTTTAATACGGATGACCATATTGCCGAGCTTGTTGATCAGAAGATACCGGTGGTAGCGGTTGATCGCGAGATAACGCAGTTTGAGGTTCCATCGGTGCTGATTGATAACGTTGAGGCGACAAAAAAAAGCGTCAATTACCTCTGTGAGTTGGGACACAGGAGAATTGGCTATATTACGTTCTCCATGGAGAAGATAAAGACCGTTGAAAACCGATTCTTGGGATATAGAGATGGGCTTAAAGAAAATGGCATTGATTTTGATGATGATCTTTTGATAGTTGATGAGGGTTTGAGGATGAACGAGATAAAGGGTTGCTATAGTGCCGTCGAGAAGATGCTCGGGGTCAAAAATCCACCCACGGCGATAATCACCATGGCTGATGTCATGGCAATTGGTGCTATTAAAGCTTTGAAGGATTTAGGGGTGAGGGTACCGCAGGATGTCTCTGTGATAGGTTTTGATAATATCGCATATTCTGCTTTTACAGATCCGCCTTTGACAACGGTAAAGCAGCCCAAGAAGAGCATGGGCAGGATTGCGATGACGCTTCTTATCGATCTAATTAATAAAAAGAAAGTGGAGAAAAAGAATATAATCGTCCCCACTGAGTTAATAATCAGGGAATCCACGGCTCGATGTCCACAATAGCAAGCTGGAGGTATTATCATGCTCGTAAGAAGATTCAAGGATGAGTTAACAAAGAGGGAGAGGGTAGAACTCACCCTTGCATTTAAGGAGACGGACAGGGTGGTGAATTTTGATCTGATGCATAACCCGGGGACGATAGAGTTTTATGCCCAGGAAAAGCTAACAAGGGAGAACGCTCCACATGTCGTTGGAAGGGCAATCCAGAACTCCCTTGACTTGGTTAGAAACGTCATATACCCGGATATTCCCAGAACTGAAGTAAGGGATGACGGTTTTGTAATAAGGTATGAAGAATGGACTGCCTGGATTGAAAAAAGACCATTTGAGACGATAAAAGAGGCAAAGGAATGGATTAAGAAGAATATTGAGGAGGTAAAAGACTGGCACCCCGGTGAGCAATGGACCTTTTTTGGTAAGACGACTGCGGCTCGAACTGAAACAGACGAAAAGTACAGTTACAGGGAAAATTTTCTCGAGCGACAAAAATTAATTGGGGATACAGTTTTATATCATGATGAAAGTCCGGTTGGTCTTGATACGGCCATGGATATCTGTGGAATTGAGCTTTTCATATACCTGTATCATGATGACTCCCAGCTGATCTCTGAGTGGCTGGAAGCCTTAAATGAGCACGAGATCAAAAGGGTGCACGATGTGGCGGATTACAAGCTATCTCCAGTGGCGATGCCCTATGCGGATCTTGCTTATAAGACGGGGCTGATATTCTCCCCAATTTTTTTAAGAAAGGAATTTTTCCCCAGACTAAAAAGACTGGTTGACGCATGGCACTTGCATGGAATTAAATGCGTTTTTCACTCAGACGGAAATTTTATGGAAGTGCTCGATGATTTTGTGGCAGCTGGTGTCGATGGAGTAAATCCTATTGAACCGCTTGCAGGCTGGGATTTAATCGATGTCAGGAATGATTATCCAAAGCTTGTGCTGCAGGGCAATATAGATTGCAGCCAGCTTTTGCCTTTCGGCAGCGAGAGGGAGGTTAAGGAAGCTGCCAAGAAGGCAATTGATGACATATATCCTAGTGGTGGTCTTTTGCTTGGATCGTCAAGCGAGCTGACTCCAGCGGTTAACCCCAGAAACGTGGTTACGATGATCGAGTTCTCAAGACAGTATTCCCGAAGGAAGCCATTTGTATCGTGTCCTATCGATGAGATCGAACTTGAGCTTGAATATGTGCCTTTTAGTTAGACATGTGTAGGGGTGGTATAAGAGGGAACCTATGAACACAAGGGAGCTGTTCGGCGAGATGATGAGGTTTAACAAAAAGCTAAGATCGTTAAAATGGGAGTTCGGTTACTGGGGTGAGACGGGTAAGAACTGGTATAGAGATGGACTTCCCAGAAGAAACCTCCACTTCCGGATACGGAGATGACTAATCCAACTTCTAACCTTTACAAATCCATATTGCCCTACGGAATCAAGTCAAAAGAAGATATTCCAAACGGTGTTGCGGTCGTTGCAGGTGGTTTGTACTGGCCCACCCAGGGCTTCCCAATGGATAGGGATGTCAGAGATTTTTTTGGTATGGATAAGTGTCAGGTTCTTGTTGATGTCAGTTGCCTTTTTTGTCCTCAGTTCGAACCTCAAATCGATTATGAATATGAAAGGTCAATTATTTATGTTGATATCGATGGGGTTAAGGGGGTGCAAAATGCTATATATAGGAATAGATTTGCACAAACGCTATCTTTTCCAACTTTCATTAATAAGGATGGAATGGAGGTCGAGAGGGCTAAATGGCAGACAAAAATTACCTCATACTTGATTTTGGTGCAAGTAATGGCAGGGGGTTTCTGGCAAAGTACGATGGTGAAAAATTTACCCTTCATGAGGTTCACCGATTTGAGAGCAAGCCGGTTTACGCGGCAGGAACGCTTTATTGGGACTTCCTCCGTCTCTATTCGGAACTGAAGCTTGGTATCCTTACAGGTGTGAATGAGGAAAGAGATGTATCTGGCATAGGCATTGATACATGGGGTGTTGATTTCGGACTCTTTGATAGAGATGGAGGTATGATTGGGAATACTGTTTCGTATCGTGATAATAGAACTATTGGAGTCATGGAGAAACTCTTTAATATCATTCCCAAAGAGGATATATTTAAAGCTACTGGATATCAGCTTCTTCCAATTATGTCACTTTTTCAGATTTATGCCATGAAATTGAAAAATTCTCCTGTGCTCGACATAGCTGAGCGTTTTTTAATGCTACCCGATATATTCAATTACTATCTTACAGGGGTCATGGTTAATGAGTTTACAAATGCTACTACCTCATTATTATATAGTTTAGAAAAAAGGGATTGGGCATGGGATCTTCTAAAAAAGTTGGGGATTGCATCCAGGATCTTTAAGAAGGTGATTGCTCCGGGGACTGTTGTTGGTGAAATCCAGAAAAGCGTAAGGGATGAGATTGAGGTTTGCCCGATACCTGTTATAGCACCTGCAACTCATGATACTGCGTCTGCTGTTACCGGGATCCCTTTAAAGGACAAAAACAAGAAATGGGCGGTAATTAGTATAGGTACATGGGGCATAATGGGCATAGAAACTAGGATGCCAAACCTTTCGATGGAGGCTTTGGAATCGGGATTTGCCAGCGAGGGTGGTGTGGAGGATTATTATCATTTCCTGAAAAATGTGAATGGGCTCTGGATAATTCAGGAGTGCAAGAAAAAATGGATTAAAAATATCGGCAAGGATATCTCGTGGGATGATATCGTGATGCAGGCTTCAAAAGCCAGGGTGTTCAGGTCCTTCCTTAACGTTGATGAGCCAAGTTTAGTCCAGCCGCAGCTTGATATGCCAGCTCAGATAGTCAATTACTTCAGGGGTAAGAATCAGCCGGTGCCAGATGGTATTGGTGAATTTGCAAGATGCATATATGAGGGGCTTGCGTTTCGATTCAGGTATAACCTTGAGATCCTTGAGGGTCTCATTGGGCATAAGATAGAGTTGATTCACATGGTCGGTGGAGGAACCCAGAACAGGCTGCTTTGCCAGTTCACGGCGAACGCAACTGGTATAGAGGTGGTTGCAGGTCCTTCGGAAACAACTGCAATAGGTAATCTTTTGATGCAGCTCAAGGGAACAGGTGAGATAAAATCGCTCGAGGAGGGCAGACAGATAGCAATAAATTCGTCAGAATTAAGTGATTATGAGCCACAGGATGTCGGTGCCTGGGAGGAGGCTTACGGCAGGTATCTTTCAGTGATCTAATCTTATATAGCATGAAGCTCCTTTGGTGAATACATAGCGATGTAATTTAATAGAAAAGCAAAGTTTTTAAAGGAGAGGATTATGAAATTAAATGTAGATGCACATCTCTGGTGCCTTGGGACTTACGCAGAGAGGTATGTTCCTGGTGGATATTTTGAGCCTTTCACAACTGAGGAACAGTTAAGACACATGTCGGAGATAAAGGGGCTTGATGGTCTTTTTGTTTTTTATCCAGGGCCAGAGTCTGACGATCCTCAAAAACTTCTTAAGACTCTGTCCAGCCTGGGCCTTCGCGTATCCAATGTCGCGGTCGAGTGCTGGGCGGACAGGAAGTGGAAGAACGGCGCATTCAGCACTTCGGATTCGAAGATAAGGAAGGATGTAGTACAGCTCTTTAAGGGAGGCATAGACTTTGCAAAGGAGATAAGTGCTGACAGTGTGTTATTGTGGCCTGCACATGATGGTTTCGATTATCCATTCCAAAACAACTACGTGGACGGATGGAATTACATGGTTGAAACGGTACGTGAGATTGGTGAGTATGCCGGGAATTTCAAGATAGCGGTGGAGTATAAAAGCAAGGACCCCAGGCAGAAGGTTTACATAAATACCGTCGGCAAGCTCATGATGTTCTTGAATAATGTTGGGCTTGATAATGTTGGCGGTGCGCTTGACGTTGGTCACTCGCTCATGGCACAGGAGAGCCTGGCTGAATCGCTTTCGTTGATAGCGGACAGGAAAAAGCTCTATCAGATCCACCTGAACGAGAATTATAAAGATTCTGATCCAGATATGATCTTTGGTACGATTAATTTCTGGGAAATACTTGAGATGTTCTACTACCTTAACAAAACTGACTTCGAGGGATGGTGCTCAATTGACATCATAACTCCAAGGGATGATAGGGTGAAGATGCTCCAACTCGGGGTCAACCTGATCCATGATTTCAAGAGACTATCTGACAAGCTCATGAAATATGAAGCTGAAATTGACAGAAATCTAAAAAATCATGTATTTGTGGATAACATGGACCTGATAAAAAGGATCGTGTTCGGCTGAATTTATCTTCGTCTTCTTTAGGGACATCTGTAGTCATGTTTTTAAATATATCGGGGATTTTATTATGAACTCGACTGAGCGAGTGCTTGCTGCTCTGGAGCGAAAGGTACCCGACAGGGTTCCTACTTTTGAATGGGCGATCGATTCGGGTGTTATCAACACCATCGTTCCTGGTGCGGATTTTTATGACTTTATTGAGAGGATGGAGCTCGATGCTGTGCCCGTACGGCCTGATTATAAAAAGGAGATTATTGATAACGATACCTACAGGGAGGAGACAGGGCTTTTAAAAAAGAAGATGACCGAGGATTATCTTGTCTCGATTAACCAGGTCATCAAAGATGAGAAAGACCTCGCAAGGTTTGAGTTTCCCGATCCCAGTGCTCCTCACCGATTCAACACCATGAAAAAGGTCATCGAAAGGTTTAAGGGTAAAAAAGCAATAATAGCCTGGCTTCGCGATGGTTTTGCTGAGGTACGCGATCTGCACGGTTTTGAGGAGACGCTTATTGATTTTTATGATAGGCCAGGCCTCATCGGGGGAATAATAGAGAAGGCGGTGGATTATTACACCGAAATTGCAAGGATCGCAAGGAAGCTTGGTGCCGAGGTAGTCTTAACAGGCGATGATATAGCGGGCAAAAATGGTCTTTTCATGTCCCCCCGCCATTTTAGAGAGATAATCCATCCTGCTATGAAGAGGTTGTATAAGAATTTTCGTGACCTTGGTTTTCTGGTCATAAAGCATACTGATGGTGACCTCATGCCGATCATGGATAATCTAATTGAAACTGGGCTTGACTGCCTTGATCCCATCGATCCTTCGGCAGGGATGAATATAGCTCTAATTAAGCGCAAATATGGCGGTCGCATTTGTATAAAGGGAAACATTAACTGTGCGGGATCACTTGTCTATGGCACACCAGGGGAGGTAGAAAAGGAGACTAGGAGGTGTATTGAAGTTGCAGGTAAGAATGGGGGATACATCTGTTCGTCCAGCAACTCGATCCACTCAAGTGTGATACCCGAGAACTACATTGCCATGTTGAACGCCGTAAAGAAATACGGAGTTTATTGATTTATTTTAACTTTTTATACTATGCAAAGGATTCGCTTCAGCCCTACTCCATGTGGAATACTTCTTCCAGCATCTCGATTTCTGGCCCCAGGATCGACTTGTCCTCTTTTATGAAATATTTTTCCATATACTTCTGCCATCGTTCATTGACCTCGGTCTTGGATAATTCGGACATGGCTTTCTCAAAGTCATCAACCTGCAGGTAAGCGAAGAGCAAGCCGTCCTTTTTGAAGAATATCGAGTAGTTTCTGAGTCCAACCCTTCTCATTTCTGAGATCATTTCCGGCCAGATTTCATCGTGTGCTTTTTTGTACTCGTCCTTTAGCTCAGGTTTGATCCTGAATAGAAACCCCACCCTGTTCATAGGTACCTCCCTCGTGTTGGTTATCAGGATAACGCTGGGGAATTTTAAATGTACTTGTGACTTTATCAAGATACAATAAATGTCTGGGGTTTTTCAAGCAGAATAGCGTTAGCCTATGGTCTTGATGATTTGATCGTATTGTAAAAAATTATGCAATCTTTATTAATTTCAAAAACTACTTTTTCACAGCTTTTACAAACTCTTTAGCAGCAGTCGAAGCATTATCTGCATATATCTCTATTCCATATCTATCCGCAAACTCTCTTGTAACTGGTGCGCCTCCAACTGCAAGTATTACTTTATCTCTAAATCCAGCATCATTTATTGCTTTTATATGATTTGGGATATTAGCAAGTGTCGTTGTAAGCAACCCGGAAAATCCGACAATCTGTGGATTATATTCTTTAATTGCCTCTACAAATTCTGAGTAATCTACATCAATACCTAAATCTATAACTCTAAAACCCTGACCCTCAGCCATAGTAATGACAAGATTCTTACCAATATCATGAAGATCACCCTTAACAGTGCCAATTATAATAGTACCTTTTTCAATTATATCCTCATCTCCCTTGACTAAGGGCTTTAATACAGACATTGCTTCCTTCATTACCTTTGCCGAAAGTAACATATCAGGCATAAAAAGTTCTCCAATAGCGAACTTATCTCCAACTTCAATCATGGCTTTGGATAAAGCATCGTTTATTAAAACATCAATCTTTATTCCATTTTCTACTGCCTCTTTTACCAATCTTGATATATCCTTATAATTTCCTGCTACCGTTGCTCTATATATATTATCCAGTGTCACCATAATTTAAATCTCCTTCCCTAACTTAATTTTCAAAATATCTTTGTTTTTCTATTCATTAATATTTAGCGTACTTATGAATTGCATTTATATACGCTATAAAATTCTTATGTGGAATATAATTCACAATAGAATGTGAACATGTAGCTACATAACCATAACCTGGCTTTAACACATCCATATGTTCTTTAACATCTCTTTCTATATCGTCAGGTATTCCTTTAGACAACGGAAACTCAATATCTACATTTCCGGATAGACACAGCCTATCACCATATCTTTTTTTATACTCTCTGTAATCAACTGAATACGGGTCCATAGGATTAAGACAATTAACTCCCATTTCAATTAGATCTTCTACTATTGCATCGATTTTCCCATCAGAATGAAATAGTATTGGAACTCCAGCTTCAACAGCTGGCTTCATTATCCTTGCCATTCTTAAAACCCAGATTTCCTTAAATAGTTTAGGGGGAATAAAGAGGCCTGTTTTAAATGCAACATCATCAGCAGGAAATATGAAATCCACTTCTTCATTAACCACAGCCTTAGTCATCTTTATATAATGTTCAGTTGATATTTCAAGCATGTCTTCTATAAAATCTCTATCCTCATAACACATTATCATAAAGTCATTCATACCTACTACAAACTCATAAAGTGTTTGAAATATACAACCATAAAGTGGTGCTATAGCAATTTTTGAGTTCCTTCTTTTAACTGCTTCTTTGTATTCTCTTATATATTTAACCGTATTACTAATTTGTGTTTCTGAATCTAAAAATAAAGATTCAAAATCCTTTCTGGACTTAGCAGACCTATCTACAACCTGAACTAGCTTTCCATTTTCATCTTGTTTTTTAAAAGGTGTCCAAAGACCTCCATCAAATATCATTGCATCCTGGCCTATTATATTGCAAAGATCAATAAAATCGTCAGGATACATGGGTCTCATTTCTTCACTTACCTCACCTTTTGCAGAATCTCCACCATATGAAAGACTATTTCCTGCATATTTCCTTAATATTTTCTCTATATGTTGATCTTCAATAAGTATTTCCATATTAGGCACTCTATCTACTGATTCTCTCCTGAATGCAGCTAAAATCCTTTTTTTATCTGGTTCACCTTCATATGGTAAAAACTCATTTGATTCAATCATCATGTCTCCTTTCCTATCTCAATCATATTGGAAGCATCTAAAATTCCGTGATAGCTAAATAATAAAACATATGGCCCCTACTTTAAAATAATGATGTAATGCCAATACTATCAAAGTAGGTCAGATGATAACATTAGAGTTTGATTTGGGAAAAGTCAAATTAAGCTTTACCATTAAATGCCTACTACCTATTGACATTGATTTAGAAATATTGTATTTTTTTATAAAATGTAAAAACGTTTTTTAAAAATCGTTTTATTAATTTGGTATAAGACCTTATTATTTCTCAATTAAAAGAATATATATTGTCGGATATAGTTTGGTACATGGGTTTATAAGTTTTGTTTCAGGATATATTCCGTGGCAATACTTGAAGATATAAAAAAATACGACCATGTATGGCAAATGGCAGGAGATTAGCATACTTATTGATGCTGCAATGAACCAGAATGTAGATGTTTTAGAGATCAATGATGAAGCACTGACGCTGGTGATGATGAAAGTTGGAGATAAGTATTCTATAGGGGAGATATTCATGCCTGGTATGCTGCTGGCAGCAAAAACCACGAAGACTGCAATGGAGATTTTAAAGCCAAGGTTAGCTAAGAAGACTATAGATCTGGAGGTTGATCAGAAACCCGAGCGTTTTGTGGAGGCTGTTAAGGAGTATAAGCCAGGTGTTGCTGGATTCTCTGGGCTATTGATCATGAAGAAATTATCCAGGAGGAGGTGAAAACATTTCAACAATTTTGAGTCTAATTTAGAAGGAAAGGAGGAGGAATATGTCAAAGACAAAGACCTTTATTTTTGCAGTAATTTCGTTAATTGCGGTTTTGATGTTCATACTTCCTGCATGTGCTCCACAACCTCCTGCTGTTACTGAGACAGCAGCAGAAACTGCAGCGACGACGGCAGCGGAGACTGAGGTAGAGGAGACAGCACCAGCGGTTTTGACCTTTGAGGAGCTGCTCGAGACAGCAAAGGCGGATAAGGAATATTCTGGTGCACCTCTTACAGGGAAGAAGCTGGCGTATACTGATATCATGGGCGGTATTCCTTTCTGCATCAGCGTCGGTAACAGCGTGAAGAGCGAGTTCATGAAGGCTGGCGGCACTGAGGCGGACTGGATCTATGCGGACAATCAGTACAACTCCACCGTTGGGTTGCAGAATGCGGATATAATCCTTGCAAAGAAGCCTGATGTCTTCATCGAGTTTCAGGCGGATGCAAAGGTTAACGCTATCGTGTCCCAGAAGTTTGGTGCGGCTGGTATTCCTATAATTGCTGTTGATGTTCCAGTTCCTGGTGCTCCGTTCATGGGAGTTAACAACTGGAAGGTAGCATACATGGCTGGAGAATATGCAGCTAAACTTGCTGAGGATAGATGGGGCGGCTGGGATGCCATCGATATAATCGTGCTTGGGCAGATGCCGGCAGGTGGAGAGGTCACCATGCTGAGATCTGAGGGCTTTGGTCAGGCTTTCGCGGATAAATACGGAAAGACGGTCGATGATCCGAAAATAGTAAGGTCCGACTTCGGAATGGGCGAAGCAGAGGAATCCAAGGCGGCAATGAGCGATGTGCTGGCAGCAAATCCAGATGCCAAGAAGATAGTGCTCACCTCTATCAATGAGGAGACCATGCAGGGAGCTATTGCAGCAATTGAAACGGCCGGAAGGTGGAACAAGGACGATATTATCATAATTACCCAGGGTGTTGACGATGTAGGCAAGACCCAGATAAGGGAAGGGAAGACCGATGCAGGTATTGCATACTTCCCAGAGACATATGGTAAGTACCTAGTTCCGATGGCTATTGCAATGTTAACTGATCAGAAGGTACCACCAGCTGTTTACATTGATAATGAGGTAATTACGAAGGATAATATCGATCAGTTCTATCCCGAGTAATAGCAAATTAGATGTAGTAAGACATTAGATCTGACAGGAGGGGTGTATCTCTCGATACACCCCTCTTTTTAAAGTGATAATATATTTTTTTGAACAGGTGGTGAATGTCTTGGATGGCAATAATGTAGTCCTGGAGATGAAATCGATCACTAAAGCCTTTCCTGGTGTACTGGCTTTGAATAGTGTTGAAATAGATTTGAGAAAAGGCGAAGTCCTTGGAATACTTGGGGAAAATGGGGCAGGTAAGTCAACCCTCATAAAGATTTTAGCAGGTGTGTACCAGATGGATTCTGGCGAGATCCTTATGGAAGGTAGAAATGTTACGTTTAAGAATCCACAGGATGCTAATAATGCTGGAATAAGGGTCATATATCAGGAATTGAATACGCTTGAGGCACTTACAATAGCTGAAAATATATTTTTGGGGGAGTTGAATAATGACACACCGTTTAGAACTGTCAACTGGCGGATGCTAAACAAAATGGCAAGTGGGGTCCTGTCAAGGCTGGATGTTGATTTAAATCCTAGGACCGTAATGGAGGACCTAACAATTGCCGAAAAGCAGGTGGTTGAGATTGCAAAGGCGATCTGGAAAGAGGCCAAAATTCTTGTCATGGATGAACCAACGGCAGCATTGAGCGAGAAGGACACCCAGACACTTTTTAATGTTATTCGGCTGTTGAAGAAATCGGGCCACTCCATAATCTATATTTCGCACAGGCTTGATGAAATTTTTGAGATAACTGATAGGGTTACAGTTCTTAGGGATGGAAACAAAATAGCGACTGTCAATACATCTGAAACAAATAGAGATGAGCTCATCAGGGTGATGGTTGGTCGTGAGCTCAAGGACATGTATCCCAAGAGAAAGGTGCCCATAGGTGATGTTGTGCTGGAAGTTGAGAATTTAAATGTTGAGGATAAGCTTTACGATATCAGTTTTGAGCTTCGTGAGGGAGAGATACTTGGGGTATTTGGTCTTTTAGGTTCTGGAAGGACGGAGTTGGTAAATGCCCTTTTTGGAGTCATACCCAAGCAGAGCGGGAGGATTAAGGTCAACGGCAAGTTTGTGAACATTCGAAATCCAATCGATGCGAGGGAAAATAAGCTTGGGCTGGTTCCGCTTGACAGGAAGAATGAGGGGCTTGCGCTCATATTGTCGGTCAAGGAGAACCTGACCCTGTCGAACATTGAGGACCTCGGTACCGGGATGTTGATAAATAAAAGGAACGAGGAACAGAAAGCGATAAGGTGGATTAATGAGGTGAACATCAAGACTCCTAGCATAATGACCGAGATAAACTCTCTATCGGGTGGTAACCAGCAGAAGGTTGTGCTTGCAAAATGGCTGGAAAGTGGGTCAAAGATAATGATATTGAATGAGCCCACGCGCGGGATTGATGTTGGGGCTAAGGTAGAGATATATCAATTAATGGAAAGCCTTTGTGAAAATGGCGCAGGGATAATAATGGTTTCTTCTGAGCTTCCTGAGATACTTTCTATAGCTGATAGGGTTATTGTCCTGAATGAAGGTAAGCTTGTGGCTGAGTTTAAGCAGGAGGAAGCGTCTCAGGAAAAGTTGATGAATGCAGCCTGCAGGTAGGAGGACTGATATGAGTCAGGTTACAGGTTCAATGGGTAGCACCAAGATCGAGGAAAAGGGAGTCAAGAAATTTACTCTAACCAACACTCTCATACTTTTCATCATGCTCGTGGTGTTGATGATTTTCTTCTCACTGACGAGTAGAAGTTTTTTGACATATCTTAATATTTCAACAATGCTCGCAAACCTTTCCTTCATTGGAGTGACGGCGTCAGCCCTCACGCTTGTCCTGATTACCGGTGGCCTTGATATATCAATTGGCGGAACAATAGGCCTTGTAAGCTGCTTGGTTGCTTGGCTTTATCAGGGAGGGATGAACGCAGGTTACGCTATGTTAATTGGCCTTGCTGCCGGGATGGTGGTTGGTGCTCTGAACGGGGTGCTGGTCACAGCGGTTGGCCTGAATCCGATTATTACTACCCTGGGCACGATGGGAATCACAAGGGGACTTGCCTTTGTAATCACCGATGGGCGATCGATCCTAATTTTTGAGAAGACGCTGGGGCTTCTGGGTCGTGGTGGAATTAAACTATTCCAGTCTGGAGACACTCTGATAACCTTTCCAATACCCGTTGTGCTTTTGATAATTGTGTACGCGGTATACTGGTTCTTGATGGAAAAGACAAAATTTGGGCGCCAGATTTATGCCATTGGAGCAAACACAAGGGCATCTTATCTTTCAGGGGTCAGGACAAAAAGGACGACGTTCATAGCATACCTCCTCTCGGGCTCAATGGCAGCTATTGGAGGGCTGATCCTGACTTCGCTAACAGCTGTCGGCATGCCGCAGCACGGGATGGGCCAGGAATTGAATGTTATTGCTGCTGTTATTTTGGGCGGTACTATGCTTGGGGGTGGAAGGGGGAAGATCCTTGGGACCCTATTAGGGGTGCTGATAATAAGTGTCCTTTACAACGGGCTTGTCATGTTGAATGTCTATTTCTATTTTGTGTCAATTGCTCAGGGTGCCGTGCTGATTGCTGTTGTTGCTGCATATGAGGCAAGAAAACGGCGAGTTGCCTGATGTGTGTAAAGGGTATTGCTGGAGGTAGTTATGATTGATAGTGTTGAAACTGTTAAGAGAAGCGGTTGGACAAGGGCCATCAGGCTGATAACTCAGGCAAAGACCTCTGCTCCTTCGCTTATAATAATGTACATCCTGATGGTTATTTTCTTCGCGCTTATGTCGAAGAACTACCTTACCCTTACTAACTTTACAAGTATCATGAGCAACCTCACCGTGCTCGGCATTGCTGCTGTCGGTATGACCGTTGTCATCCTGTCCGGCGGCATCGACCTTTCGATAGGTTCAATGCAGGGATTTACAGGGGTTATCCTTGCGCTTTTGTTTAACATTCCATTCAGGTTGCCAATTCCGATAATAATACTCATTGGCATGATCGTCGGGTCATTGATTGGTGCGATAAACGGGTTTTTTGTGACTAAGGTCAGGATTAATCCTGTGATTACGACACTTGGAACCATGTCGATATTCAGAGGCCTTTGCTATATATTTGCGACAAAGTATGTTGGAAGGATCTTTGACCCGACATATCTTGCGATGAACCGGTTGTATATATTTAACGCACTTCCGATTTCTTTTATCTACATGCTTGCCTTCATGGGGATAATGGCAATAGTGCTCAAGTTTACTAAGTTTGGAAGAAATGTATATGCAGTCGGCGGTAATCTACTAGCTGCACGCCTGGCCGGCATAAACACGGATAGAGTTCGGTTCATGGCATATGTGATTTCCGGGCTGTTCAGTGCTCTGTCTGCAGTCGTCCTTACGGGACAACTTGGGATGGGAAGGCCCGAGTTTGGCACTGGGAATGAGCTTGAAGTGATCACGGCGGTTGTTCTCGGTGGTATAAGCCTTGCAGGCGGGAGAGGGGATTTCCTCGGTGTTCTGATTGCTGTTTTGATACTTGGATCGATTGGGAACGGGATGGTCCTGCTTAATGTTCCCATATATTGGCGTCAGGTAGTTAAGGGCTTTATTCTGATAATTGCTGTTTCAATTGACGTCATAAGATATAGAAGGTCAAGGAGTTAAATAGCCTGGGACGAAGTTGCATGAATAGCAAGATTTGCGCTAGCCACTTAGGATGGAGCAAATCTTGCTATTTTTATCGATCTTTACTTAACCGTAATTATGCCCTTCATTTCAGGATGTAACGAACATGAATAAGGGTATTCACCGGGGTTGCTTATTACCGTAGTCCATTTCTGTCCCGGTTCGAGATCTCCGGATTCAAATGCTTCTGCTTCTGCTTTTACGTGATGTATGACGCTATCGTTGTTAATGAAAGTAATTACAGTTCCGGTTTTCACTTCAGCGTTTGCCGGGTCAAATTTATTATCCTTCATTGATATCTCTAGTTTTTCGCCACCTCTGACCACTTTGACACCTTCGAGTTGCGCAGTTTGTGCCTCCTGTCCTGCTGCACCTGGCGGTTCTGCAATAACGATTAACCCGCATCCTGCTGTTATCAGGGTGATTGCAAGGACAATCGTGATAAGCGAGAAGATTACAATTTTCCTCAACTTCCATCCTCCTCTTTTTGGACATATATTTTACAATACATGTTGCTCCAAACAAAAATCTATCTCAATTAGTTTATCGTTGCCTCATATTATTTTCTAGTCAAAGTCTTAAACAATAAATCAACAAGATCATTGATTTCTTTAAGTAGCTGTTTTGAATTTAGGCTGGTATAGATAGCTTTTAACTTTTGTTTCTGATCTTCTGATATCTCTTTTCTCTCAAGAACCCTGGCAAAGGGAGTTCTATGCTCATCATATATCCTTTTTCCACGTGATCCAATCTTTACCTTTTCTTTTAACTTAATGATTGGCTGGAAGTAGTTG